>Ga0209211_10000689_pt1 | contig 67718 bp, 64 predicted proteins | sample RifGroA2_FD_183992 | JGI IMG/M metagenome (GOLD analysis project Ga0209211, IMG submission 183992) | Groundwater microbial communities from Rifle, Colorado, USA - Groundwater A2 (SPAdes) (version 2) | ecosystem: Environmental > Aquatic > Deep subsurface > Groundwater | place: Rifle, Colorado... | reverse complement strand
ACTCGCATCCGATATAGAAAAAAATAAATTACAAAACTTTCCGCAAAAAGAAAATGAACTTCGCGATATCCAAAGGATGGTTAATGACGCGATTAAAATTTTATATTCCAATACCATTGAAGATTTCGGGAGGCTTCTTGACGAAGCATGGCAGATAAAAAAATCCCTGGCTCAAGGAGTTTCAACCGATTCCATTGATATGGTTTACAAAAAAGCAAAAGATTCCGGAGCATTGGGCGGAAAAATTCTTGGCGCAGGAGGAGGCGGATTTCTTCTTTTATTCGCCAAACCGGAAAGAAAACAAGAAATACGAAACTCTCTATCGGAACTACTTGAGATACCTTTTGATTTTGATAACGCCGGCAGCCAAACAATATTTTATAAACCGGATGTTTGGACATACCCCAAAACTAATTATTTTTAATATATATGCTACGCATAGGATTTATTTTCCCATCAAGCGAATATCTCTACGATCCGTTTCGGGGAGATCCGCACACACATTTTCAGATACTGACTGTTTTAGAACAGCATTTTGAAAATGCCATCAAAGCCAGCCTTATTGATTTGCGTGGAATAAAAAAAGAATTTTCTATTTACCATATTCCGGAATGCGATGTTTATCTTTATTCCGTATATACGCTAGACAGCAGCGAGCAATTCGCAATTGTAAAAAAAATTCGCGAACAATATCCAAAATCCATCCATATCGCAGGCGGACCGCATATTACCGTATATCAAGAAGATGCCTTGAAAATATTTGATTCTTTAATACTAAGCGACGGAGAATATTCAATAATACAAGCCGTAGAGGACATAATAAAATCTTCTTTAAAAAAAATATACGAACAAAAGGTGCCGGTGGATATTAATAAATTTCCCTTTCCGAGAAAGCATTATCTTCCTAAATCCGCGATAGCACGAAAAGGGTTAATGACATTAAAGAATAAAACAGGCTATGACCAAATCCTGGGGACAACTGTTATATTCAGCCGCGGATGTCCGTTTGCCTGCTCTTTTTGCGCCATGCCACAAATGCGCCAATATGCGCCCGGCCAACGCTACAGAAAACCCGAACTCATTGAAGAAGAAATAGAATATCTAAAAAAATATTATAATATTCGCGGTTTAAATGTATTGGATGAAATTGCTATTCCCTATAATATAACTGCCGCACGCGAACACCTTAAGGCAATCCAGCGAACCAACATTAAATGGCGCGGGCAATGCCGAGTTGACAGCCTTACCCCGGAAATGGCACAACTATTGAAAGACTCTGGATGTATCGCCATGGGGCTTGGCGTTGAAAGCGCGTCTCAAGTGTCATTAGATTATATAAATAAAAAAATAACAATTGAACAGGCAAAAAATGCCATACGACTTTTAAAAAAATATGATATTGAGGCAAGGATATATATGATTATCGGGCTTCCAGGAGAACCAGAAAACATTTTTGATATTTCATGGGAATTCATACAAGAAACTGACCCCGACTGGGTGTATCTTTCGATTTTTACAATGAGACCCGGAACTGAAGTATTTAATAACCCAAAAAAATTCGGTATTAAAGAAATAAAAACCGATTGGGATAAAACCATGCATATGTACGGGCGATACACTAAAGAAATTCCAACCCTATCCTTTGAATATGAAGAGAATGCTCCCTGGGGCAAGGGTTTGTCAAGCGAAAATATAATAAAAAATTATATGACGCTTCAAGAAAAACTTAAGGCTAATGGATTTGGCCCCATATAAAATATGAATCAAAATATTGACGCTCTCATTCTTTGCGGAGGCTCGGGCACGCGTTTCATGGGTGTTTCGGAAAATATTCCAAAGGCCTTAGCCGATATTCACAACCGCCCTTTTGTAAATATTATTATAGAATTTCTTATCTTAAACGGAATAAAAAAAATTATATTATGCACAGGACATATGTCCGATACTATTAAAGAACGCTTCGAAAATTCGTTGTTAAAAACGTATATGCCAAATCTCATATTTTCAAAGGAGCAAAAACCAATGGGGACGGGTGGCGCTGTTAAAAACGCTGAACCCCATATTTTATCTGAAAATTTTTTTGTCATTAATGGGGATTCGTTTTGCGAATTTGATTTGTCCGCGATGATGAATTTTCATATTTCAAAAAATGCTCTTATATCAATGGTACTGACAACGCCCGACGACCGTACCGATACCGGCAATGTAACTTTAGATGAAGAAACCGGGGCAATCACAGGTTTTGAAGAAAAAAACGCTTACAACCAAAAAAAATACACTAATGCCGGCATTTATATTTTTAATAAAGAAATTTTAAAAAAAATTCCGAAAGACGAGAACTCTTCGCTTGAATATTCCCTTTTTCCTCAACATATCCGATATGGCGCCTATGGATTTAAATCAGAGGGCGAACTTATTGATATCGGAACACCGGATCGGTATAAAAAAGCTTTAGCGTTTTTTAATCCTTATGAGTAATTAAATTTATGAACAAAAATATTTTTAATAATACAAAAGTATTAATCGCCGGCGGCACCGGAATGATCGGCACACAGCTGGTTGAACTTCTTTTAGATAAAGGAGCGCAAGTAAAAATTGTTTCCCTGGATGATCCGAAAAGAGCTCATCCGAAAACAGAGTTTATGCGGCTGGATTTACGCGATTATCAAAATTGCATTACGGCATGCAAGGGTATGGATTATGTTTTTAATTTAATGTGTAACAAGGGTTCACCGGCAGTAGCCACAAAAAAGCCAGCCTCAATGTTTGTTCCAATGATTCTTTTCAATACGAATCTTGCCGAAGCTGCCATGAGAGAAAACGTCAAATGGTATCTTTATACAAGTACGGTTGGCGTCTATGCTCCGGCTCCTCAATTTATTGAAGAATCTGTCTGGAAAACTTTCCCTTCAGAAAATGACAAATTCGCCGGATGGGCAAAACGAATGGGCGAACTTCAGCTTGAGGCATATGCCATTGAATACGGCTTCAACAGATTCTCTATTATCCGGCCTCCGAATACGTACGGGCCTTTTGATAATTTTGATCCGAAAAATTCCATGGTTGTCCCCTCTTTAATAAAAAGAGCTCTTGATGGCGAAGATCCGTTTGTGGTATGGGGAGATGGATCGGCAATACGAGATTTTTCCCACGCCAAAGATGTCGCGCGGGCAATGATTTTCGCGGTTGAAGATAAAATATCGGAACCCTTAAACGTCGGTAGCGGAACGGGCATATCCATCAAACAGCTTGTGGAAATTATCGTAAATAAACTAGACAAAAAACCAAAAATAATATGGGATACGTCAAAACCAACAGGAGATGCAATACGGCTTATGGATATTTCCAGGATTACAAAATATGGATTTAAAAACGAGATCTCCATTAAACAAGGAATAAAGGATGTGATGGAGTGGTATATAAAAAATAAAGAGCGTTTGGATTCGGGTTATAATATTTTTTAACTATGGAAAAAAATTTATTGGGAAAAATCGCTTTAGTTACCGGCGGTTCAAAAGGCATTGGCAAAATCATTGCCGAGACTCTTGCTCATGCCGGAGCATCAATAGTAATAGTTGCCAGAAGCCAAAATGAAATTGAAAAGACTGTTTTAGAAATAAAAAAAACCAACGCAGACGCTTGGGGCGTTGTTTGCGATGTTACAAAACCCGAACAGGTAAAAAAAATATTTGATGAAAATATTTCAAAATTCGGCCATTTGGATATTCTTATAAATAACGTCGGCGGCATAGATACCTTTGGCGGATTTTTAGAACTTCAAAATGAGGATTGGAAAAAATGTTATGACCTGAATTTTATGAGCCATGTTTTTTTCATCAGAGAGAGCTACCAATTTTTAAAAAAATCCAATAGCCCAAGAATTATCAATATATCAACACTTGCGGCAAAACAACCGGGGTTTTACAATCCTCATTATAGCGCGGCTAAGGCGGCGCTTCTGAACCTTTCCAAACATCTGGCAAATGTCTTAGCTAAAGATAAAATTCTTGTGAACGCTATTTGTTTAAGCACGGTAAAAACAGAAATATGGAAAACGAGTGTTGAAAATAAAATGAAGCAACTTAATGTGAGTTTTGAAGAAGCTCAAAATATATATCAACACGAAGAAGAAGAAAAAAATCCCTTGCACCAGCTAGGAGCGCCGGAGGATATAGCCGAGCTTGTTGCCTTTTTGGCTTCAGACAAGGCCAAATGGATAACCGGATCTTGTTTTACCGTTGACGGCGGAACAAGCAGGGCTTTATATTAAAAATATATGAAGAAAAAAATCTTAATTTGCGGCGCCAGCGGATTCATAGGAAGAAATCTTTTTGAAACATTGTCAAAAAGAAAAGATTTGGAAGTATGGGGCACATACCTGACTGAAAAATTTTCCGATAATCCCAACATCATTCGGGTTGATCTCACCCAAAAGGAAGAAGTGATACGCGCCACCAAAGATTTTGATATTATAATTCAGGCAGCCGCAGTAACCTCCGGCGCAAAGGATATTATAGAACGGCCGTATATTCATATCACAGATAATCTTATAATGAATTCTCTGATTTTCCAGGCAGCATACGACAACCATATTAAGCAAGTAATATTTTTCAGCTGCACGGTTATGTATCCTTCATCTAAGCTGCCGGTAAAGGAAAAAGATCTGGATTTAAACTCCGAGATGTATGAAAAATATTTTGGCGCCGGCTGGACAAAGGTATACATGGAAAAATTGTGCGAATTTTATTCAAGGCTAGGCAGAACAAAATTCACTGTTATCAGACATTCAAATATTTATGGGCCATACGATAAATATGATCTTGAAAAATCGCACGTATTCGCAGCGACAATTATGAAAATTATGAATGCCAAAGACAACAAAATCGTTGTATGGGGCGCTGGAATTGAAGAGCGCGACCTGCTTTATGTATCCGATCTCATGGATTTTGTGGAGCTTGTTTTGGAAAAACAGGATTATTCATTTGATCTATTTAATGTCGGCTTAGGCATTGCCATATCAGTTGATTCCTTGGTTAAAAAAATAATATCCCTATCGGGTAAAAATTTAGCAATAGAATACGACAAAACAAAACCAACCATCGCCACAAAGCTCGTATTAGATATTTCAAAGGCAAAAGAAAAATTTGGCTGGAAACCAAAAATAAGCCTGGATGAGGGAATTAAAAAAACCCTGGATTGGTATTCAAAAAATATTTTAAAATCTATTTAATAATTTATGGACAACCGAAATTTTAAAAAAGTTCTCATCACAGGCATAACCGGTTCGGGCGGAAGCTACCTCGCCGACTATATTGCACAAAACCATCCGGAAGTTGAAATATACGGCATGTCTCGCTGGCATAGCACCACCTCTTCAAAAAATCTATCTCTTAACCATAAAGCGCAAGTGTTTGAGTGCGACTTAAATGATTTTAGCGCGATTTTTTCAGTACTAAAAAAAATAAAACCCGACGCTATATTTCATCTGGCATCTCATGCTAATGTGCGGGCTTCATTTATAAATCCATTGGCTGTTATGCAAAATAATGTTATGGCCACATCGAATCTCCTTGAAGCAGTACGGCTCGCGGAAATAGACCCGGTGGTCCAGATATGCAGCACCTCGGAAGTATACGGCATTGTTGACCCAAAATATATTCCAATTAAAGAAGATACGCCTATGAATCCTGGCAACCCTTACGCTGTATCAAAAATTGCGCAGGATCTTCTTGGATATGTGTATTTCAAAAGCTACGGTATGAAGATTATCCGCACCAGAATGTTCTCCTATATAAACCCCCGCCGTGAAGATCTTTTCGCCTCAGCGTTTGCCAAACAGGTTGCACTTATAGAAGCAGGGCAACAAAAAGAGCTTTTGCACGGAAATTTGGATTCCGTTCGTACATTGATTGATGTTCGCGATGCCATGGAATCATACTGGATAGCGGCAATCAAGTGCCGTTTTGGAGAAGTATATAATATAGGCGGAGCAACAATAAAAAAAGTCGGGGAATTCCTTGATATACTAAAACAAAACGCTACCTGCGAAATTCAAACGCGGGTTGATAAAAATCTTTTACGCCCAGTTGATGTCACTCTGCAAATACCCGATGTTTCAAAATTTACGCAAGAGACCGGATGGAAGCCTAAATATAGTTTTGAAGAAAGCGTAAAAATGTTATTAGATTATTATAGAAATTTAATTAAATAATAGTGGGGGGGTCATGGTATACATATATGAAATATTATAAACTTGCGGAAAAAATCATAAACGAAGAAGATATCGCCAAAATGATAGAGTGGCTTGCCACCATGCCTTTTTTAACCAAAGGTAAATTGACGGTTGAATTTGAAAAAAAATGGGCGCAATGGGTCGGTACAAAATATTCCGTGTTTTGCAATTCCGGATCATCGGCAAATCTATTAATGGCATACGCGTCGTTGATTTCCGGCAGATTAAAAAATAAAAAAGTTATTGTTCCAAGCGTCGGCTGGGTAACAACCATTGCTCCTTTTATACAATTCGGGTTTGATCCAATAATGTGCGGCGCGGATAAAGATAATTTCGGCATGGATCTGGATGAGCTCGAGTCTCTGTGCCAAAAACATAATCCCGGCGCTGTCATATATGTGCAAGTGCTTGGCGTTCCCGGAAATATGGAAAAGTTAAAATCCTTAAGCGAGAAATACGGATTTCTCCTTATGGAAGACGCTTGCGCCGCGCTTGGAGCGGAATATGGAGGAAAAAAGGTGGGCGCATCGAGCGACATGTCCTCTTTTTCATTTTTCTTCGGACACCAGCTCTCCACTATTGAAGGCGGAATGGTAAATACAAATGACGAGCATCTCTACAATCTTTTGCTTATGCTGAGAAGCCACGGCTGGGGTAAAGACCTTGATACCCAATCCAGGGAGCGCCTCACGAAAATGTACGAAATAGACAATTGGCACGAACCATTTTCATTCTTTGTTCCCGGATTCAACCTGCGCTCTACCGACCTTAATGCGTTTTTAGGTTTACGGATGATGAAAAAAGCAGATGAGATTATGGCAATACGCAAAAAAAATCACTTGGCCTATGTACAAAATCTTCACACCGTGGATTTCCAAAAATATGATGAAAAAACAATTCCGTGCAGTATCTCCCTTGGCGCGCTTGCGAAAAGCCCAGAGCACCGACAAGCGATTGTTAAAAAACTTGATGAAAATAATATTGAGACAAGGCTGTTTTCGGCCGGCAATTTGGGGCTACACCCGTTCTGGTACGAACGGTATGGAAAATTCCATCATCCGATTTCCGATAAAGTCCATTCGTGCGGATTTTTCCTTCCCAATAACGAATCAATAAATGAATCGGATGTTATACATATATGTGATATCGTAAATAGTATAAAGCTTTATACAATATGAAAATAAATCCAAAGCATAAAATTCGAAATCCTAAACAAATTCGAAATCATAAATTCCAAATTCAAAACATATTATTTGGAACATTGGAATTTCGAATTTAAGATTTGTTTCGAATTTCGATATTCGAATTTAGAATTTTAACTGACAATTATTATGTCCAAAATATTAATCACAGGAGGCGCGGGATACATTGGTTCTGTTTTGGTACCGACACTACTTGGTGAAGGTCATTCGGTTACGGTTGTTGATAATTTTATGTACAACCAATCATCGCTTCTTGATGTATGCATTAATAAAAATTTAACGATAATTCGTGGAGATGCGCGCGATACAGCTCTTATTGAAAGGGAGATAAAAAAAACCGATGTTATCATTCCCCTTGCCTGCCTCACCGGAGCGCCTTTATGCGCGCAAAAGCCTCAAGAAGCGCAATCCATAATTTACGATGCCGTAAAATTTATTGTTGATACAACCAGCCAAAACCAAATGATACTTTACCCCACCACCAACAGCGGATACGGAGTCGGCGAGAAAGATATTTATTGCACAGAGGAGAGCCCTTTAAAACCCGTTTCGCTGTATGGCAGACTCAAGGTTGATGCGGAAAAAACAATTCTTGAAAGCGGAAAGGGTTTGACGTTTCGGCTCGCTACTGCTTTTGGAATAAGCCCAAGAATGCGTCTTGATCTTTTGGTTAATGATTTTGTATACAGAGCAGTGAACGACCGATTCCTTGTATTATTTGAAGCGCATTTTAAAAGAAATTATATCCATGTGCGCGATGTAGCCCGAGCATTTATTCATGGAATAAATAATTTCAATGCCATGAAAAATCAAACATACAATGTCGGATTAAGCGACGCCAATCTAAGCAAATGGGAATTATGCGTTGAGATTAAAAAACAATTGCCAGAATTTTATTTTATTGAAGCAACAATCGGCAAGGATCCGGATCAAAGAAATTATATTGTATCAAATGATAAAATAGAAAATTCCGGATATATGCCGCAAACATCCCTTCAAGTAGGCATAGCCGAACTTATTAAAGGATTTCAAATCGTTAAAAGAAACCAATTTTCTAATATATAATATGAGATCAAAAGACTTCGGATACATTTCAAATATTTCAAAAAGTTTCACCGAGAACGAAACATTAGAAATGTTTGAAAAAATATGCACGTGCAGAAATTTTGAATTACAGGTAAAAATTGCATTTGATTCGGGTAAAATAAAATCCCCCATTTATCTTTCTTATGGAATGGAATCGATCCCCTGCGCGATATCGGCTATCTATAAAAAGCCCGCTATATTTGCTCAGCATCGAGGACATAGTTTTTATCTTGCCAATAACGGCGACATTACAGCTCTCATTGATGAACTTTTAGGAAAAAGCACCGGCTGCGCGCGCGGTATGGGCGGATCGGCATCCATACATTCTGAAGCCATAAAAATGTTCGGGCACGATGGCCATATGGGAACCCAAATTCCGATTGCTACCGGATACGCTCTTGCAACCCGTAAAAATACTCTTGCTGTAATGGGAGATGCCTCGGGCGAAGAAGATTATGTTTTAGGTGCGTTGGGATACGCCGCAACAAAAAAACTCCCGATTTTATTCGTGTGCACTGATAATAACCTTTCCATACTAACAGACGTAAAAACACGGAGAAGCTGGAAGATGTCAGATGTCGCCCAATCATTCGGAATACCGTCGGTTGAGATTACCGATGATCCATGGCTCATAATGCATCACACAAAAATGTTTATGCAAAATCTTCCGGCGTTTATTAATATCCACAGCGTTCGCATATTATGGCATTCCGGCACAGGGCAAGACGGCGCGCCCGAATGGGATCGTTACGCATTAATTAAAGAAGAGCTCACGCGACTGGGTTTTGAAAAAAAAGCTGAAGAGATTGAAACACGAACAAAAGAATATATTGATAAACTATGGGAACAACAATTAAATAAAATATAATACGAATATACTAATGTGTACGAATGATACCAATAAATACTAATTCGTATTGATTAGTATAATTCGAATGAATTCGTATATTAGCATTACATTTATGACTGTTGCTGAAACAATAAAAAAAATTACCCGGGAGCATTTGCTAAAAAACAAAGGACTTGCGTTGGGTCAATGCCTGACAGCGGTTGGCTGGGTCGGAGGCACAGTACCGGAGCTGAAACAAGAAGAAGGTCTTGTAGAATTATCCATGGCTGATGTTGCAGGAGGAGGCATAGCCGTTGGCATTGCGCTTGCGCAAAGACGACCCATATACATTGTTCGATACCAAGGATTTCAATGGTACAACGCGCCGATGATAATAAACTACGCCGCCAAATCAAAAGATATGTGGGGTATCCCCTGCCCAATATTCATCCGTTCTATTGCAATGGATGGCGGTATCGGGCCGGTAGCCTCGGGCAGCCATCATAGCATGTATTCCAGAATGCCAGGCGTTCCTATTTGCGCCCCCATGACGCCGAAAGAGTACGTTGCGGCGTGGGAATATTTTATGTCGCACGACGATCCTTTGTATGTTAGTGAACACCGCAGAAGTTTTGCTATTGATTATGAAATAGATGATAGTATTCAAGAAAATCCCGATATTACTATTCTTGCGATCTCATCCACCCGTCTAAACGCTATTGATGCGATAAAAACGCTGGAACAGGAAAATATAAAATGTAACCTGATCCACCTTTTCTGGCTCAAACCCTTTGAGGTCACGGAAAAAATAATCAATGCGATAAACAAATCGAAATGCGGAGCGCTTATTCTTGACGGTGATTTTGAAAACGGAATATTAAAATCTCTGGCTTACGATATATCACAAAATGTAACAAAACCAATTTCTATTTTAGGCCTTGAAGAAAGATCGGCCGGATTTGCGCCCCAATGCGATAATCTCCCCCCATCGGCAGTAAAAATCTGCAACCGGATAAAGACGCTAATCAAAAACATATGATAAAAAAAATTGAACCATCCTTGCTTGATCAAAAATTTATTTTTGAAAAAGACTGCCAAAAAAATTTCATCAAGGATGAGGTGGATTATACAAAAATCATAGTGCAAAAACCATGGGGATATGAATACCCGATATACCAAAACTCTGATGTTTCCGTATGGATATTATATATTAAGAAAGGAGCGCTTACGTCCATGCACTGCCACCCCAATAAAAAAACTTCTCTCATGGTGCTTTCCGGTGAAGCTATTGTTCGCAGCCTGAATGAAAAAATGTATGTGCAGGCAGGAAATGTTATTGATATAGAAAAAAAAGCTTTTCATTCAACTGAAGCAATAACAGAGCCCGGTGCGATTGTGATGGAAACAGAAACTCCCACAGACAAACATGATCTTCTCCGTCTTGAAGATAAATACGGCAGAGTTGGCATGCAATATGAAGGGAAAGAACATTCATTGCCGCGATCCATGGAAATGCATTACAGTTTCCACGACGAAACAAACTACCACGAAAAAGAAAAAATATTCGGCCAGTGCCGTTTAACCATCAAGCGTTTCAAGACCAACCAAGAATTATTAAATTATTTTTGGGTAATGGAGGCTGATATCGTTTGCGTGCTTAAAGGAGCATTTATAAAGCCTCAAAATATTTGCGTTTTAGGACCCGGAGACACTTCTGCATATTCTGAAATAAAAAAACACGATGATCTTGAGATTGCAGGCGTAGAAGCGGAAATTCTTTTTATCAAAAAATTATAATTATTTATTAATATAACCAAATGAAAAAAGCAATCATAATAACCGGAAAACTCGTCCAAGACCATGAATTTATTTATCCCTTTTATCGCCTCCAAGAGGCCGGGTATAGCGTTGACGTGGCTGTTAAAAATAAAGAACTCGTGTTCGGACAGCTTGGGTCAAAAATTATTCCTACAAAAGATATTGTCGGATTAAATCCCGATGAATATGATATTGTGGTAATTCCCGGCGGGGCGAAATGTCTTGAGTATCTGCGCCAAGATCAAGATGCGCTAGATTTTATCGCAAGCGCGCATAAAGTAAAAAAAACCATTGCTGCCATCTGCCACGGATCCCAGATGCTCATATCTGCAAAAATCGTGAAAGGAAAGAAAATATCCGGATATTACAGCATAAAAGATGATATAAATAATGCGGGTGCAATGTATGTTGATGCGCCGGCCGTAACAGACGGAAATATTGTAACATCGCCTCATTATAAATACCTTGGCGATTGGATGCGCCAAACATTACGCGTAACCGAACAATAATGAACACACAAAAAAAACTTATTATAATGGATTTTGATGGAGTTATTACCGACTCGCTCGAGGTTGTGTATCAAGTTGTCAGCCAAGCTTTTGCTACGGTAGGAATACCTCTAAGCCTTGATGCGTATAAAAAATTTTTTTTAATAAATCCAAAATTAGCCGAGAAACAGCTCACCTCTGATGAAAAAAAATTTATTGATGTTCAAAAATATATTCATCAAAATATACCCATCCGATATAAAAAAGTAAAAATTTTTCAGCCGATGATAGAAATAATCCAAAAACTGCATGCGTCAGCTGAACTCGCCATAGTATCGTCATCGCAATCCGAAGTGATAATAGAAAAACTAAAAAAATATTCGCTTGATCAATATTTTAGCCAGATACTTGGCGCTGACAAAGAAGTTTCAAAGATCGATAAAATAAAATCTTGCATGGACAAGTCGGGCATAGAAAAAAAATCTGTGTATTTTATTTCAGACACTGTTGGCGACATATTGGAAGGAAAAAAAATGGGCATCAAAACCATCGCGGTTTCGTGGGGCTTTCATAATAAAGAAACTCTCCTTGGAGCAACGCCGGACAAAATTTTAACCGAACCCGATGAACTCTTAACCTATATAATAAAGTAATTATATTATGAAAAAGGAAAAGGTCGTAGGACTTGTACAAATTAATAACAGCTTTTCTGGGCAAAGCTACTTTCCATATTCAGTAGGCATTCTTCAGGCATACGCGCAAAAATATCTTCAACGTCCCGAAGAATATAAATTTCTTCCGCAAATATTCAATAGAATGCCTGTTCGAAATGCCGTAAAGCTTCTTTCAGAAGCTGATGTTATATTTTTTTCTTTTTATGTATGGAACCAAAAAATAACTTTGGAAATTGCGAAACAAATTAAATCAAGCAAGCCCGAAGTATTGATAATTTTTGGCGGTCCGCAAGTGCCCAGCTATAGCGAGGATTTTATGAAAAATCACAGCTTTGTTGATATTGTATGCCATGGCGAGGGCGAAATTGTATGTACCGCAATTCTTGAAAAAATAGAAACAAAAAATTGGGAGACATGCCCTTCAATAAGTTATAAAAAATCCAACACAATAATTACCAATAAACGAGTGGAACGTTTGCGTAACCTATCTGCAATTCCCTCTCCATACCTTTCCGGAGTATTTGATGTGATCATGAAGGAAAACCCAAACGAGCATTGGATAGGGCTGTGGGAGACTAATCGCGGCTGTCCATTCACGTGCGCATATTGCGATTGGGGCTCGTCCACGCATAATCAAATGTTTGCCTACGACATTGAAAGACTGCGCAAAGAAATTGAATGGTTCGCGGATCATAAAATAGAATTTATTTTTTGCGCCGATTCCAATTTTGGCATTATGCCTCGCGATATTGACCTTGTTTCGTATGTAGCAAAAATAAAAGAAACCAAAGGATACCCCCACGCCCTCTCTGTGCAAACAACAAAAAATGCAACGGAACAGTCTTATGCGGTAAGTAAAATATTATCAGATGCCGGCCTCAACAAGGGCATTTCCCTTTCGCTGCAATCTGTTGACCCGACAACTTTAAAAATTATTAACCGAAGCAACATATCAACCGAAACTTTCCAGGAGCTGCAGCATCGTTTCACAAGAGATAAAGTTGAAACTTTTACCGATCTTATTTTAGGACTCCCCGGAGAAACCTACGATTCGTTTACTTTAGGGGTTTCAAAAATTATCGCGGATGGCCAGCACAATAGAATACAATTTAATAATCTCTCCATCCTGCCAAACGCGCAAATGGGAGACCAAAAATACCAAAAAAAATACGGGATACAAACAGTTACCAATACTATTGTTAATATCCATGGATCAATTACTAAAAATGAAGATGATATTATTGAAACGCAAGAATTAGTGATAGCTACAGACTCTACACCCAAAGAAGACTGGGTAAAAACAAGGGCATTCGCATGGATGACCGCACTATTGCATTTTGATAAAATATTCCAAATTCCGCTTATTTTTCTTCACGAAATACATCGGCTAGACTACCGCGATTCCATAAAACTTTTTTTAGAAACCAATGGAAATGAATATCCGATCATATCAAAAATATCAGATTTCTTTATACAAAAAGCGCGCGACATACAGATTGGTAAAGAAGAGTTCTGTCGGTCATTGGAATGGCTGAATATTTGGTGGCCTGCCGATGAGTTGGTACTGATTCAAATTTGCACTCAAAATGAAATAAGCGCATTGTATGAAGAAGCCGAAATGCTTGTATTAACATATCTTAAAAAAAACAAAATTTCTTTTGATACCATTGCACTCCATGAAGCTATTGAATTAAATAAAAATCTTGTAAAACTTCCTTTCCAAATCAAAGATCAGAAAATAATTCTTTCACACAATATATGGGAGTTTTACAAATCGGTTCTGAGCGGTACACCCATATTGTTGGAAAAAATTGAAACAAAATATTTAATTGATAAATCATTTAAAACATGGAATTCATGGGAAACCTGGGCCAGAGAAGTGGTTTGGTGGTGCAATAAAAAAGGCGCTTATATGTATACTATAAAAAATATATGAATGTATCTGAAATAATCCGAGAATCAATCAATACAAAAATTTTGTTGCTTGACGAAAAACAAATATTTGCCATACAAAAAATGGGTGAAATTATTGTTCATGCCCTGCATGAAGGAAAAACTATTTTTATGGCAGGAAACGGAGGATCAGCAGCTGACGCGCAACACTTTGCGGCCGAGCTTTCTGGAAAATTTGAGACGGAAAGGCCTGGCTTGCGGGCTCTGGCCTTAACTGCCAACACTTCAAATATCACCGCGATCGGAAACGATTTTGGATTTAATAAAATTTTTTCACGCCAGATAGAGGGACTCGGATCGCAAGGCGATGTACTGATAGGCATTTCCACGAGCGGAAATTCACAAAATATTATTGAGGCTATGAGTTCGGCAAAAAATAAAAATATGATAAACCTGGGTCTTTTGGGAAACGATGGAGGTACGATAAAAAATCTCTGCGATTTCTCCTGTGTTGTCCCGTCAAAAAATACCGCGAGGATCCAAGAGTGCCATATACTTATTATCCACATCCTCAGTGCAATAGCTGATAATGCATTTTAATATATGACCAAGAAACAATACGTAATTTTAGACAGAGACGGAACGATTATCAAAGATGTCGTTCATATTACCAAGATATCTGATATTGAATTTCTCCCACATGCAATAGAAGGCCTTACCATGATGCAAGAGATGGGATTTGAGCTTATTATTATCACCAATCAGGCCGTAATCGCCCGTAAAATGTGCACATACGACGATGTTGTCGCATTTAACGAAGAACTTTTGAAACATCTGGAAAGCCATGGCGTAAAAATCTCTGCAACCTACTTTTGCCCGCATCATCCAGAATTTACCGGAGAATGTATTTGCAGAAAACCAAAGATTGGCATGGTTAAGGTGGCAGCAAAAGATTTTGGCTTTTTACCATCACAGACAATTTTTATCGGAGATAAAGACTCGGACACGCAATTTGGAAAAAATTACGGCGGAAAAACAATCTTGGTTGATAACGGCCAATACACAACAGCTATCCCGGCTGATTTCAAGGTAAAAAATTTAGAACAAGTGGCAGAGATTTTAAAAAACAGCTCAACAAAAGTAATGTAAAATCTTAACTGCTATCATAAAGAAATTTTTAGAAAGTATATTATCATATGCCTACACAAAATTTTGTAAAACTACATAAAAAAATGAAAATAGGTTTTGTATGTCCCTGCGATATGCATAATTTTAAACCCTTCAGAAATCCGCCCTTAAATGCTTTGTATTTTTTAACAATACTGGAAAAAACATTTGGCGAATCAGCTGATGTATCGCTTATTGATCTAAGGGGGGTGAATAAAGAGCATGCGATTTATTATGTTCCCGAAAAAGATATTTATTTCCACTCAGTGGCCACCATTGATTATCCCGAAATCGTGAGAATCGTCCAGGAAATGAGAAATATTTACCCAAAGGCAGTTCATATTGCCGGCGGAGTGCATATTAATATTTTTCCAAAAGAGAGTTTAAAAATTTTTGACTCCATAGTTTTAGGTGAAGGCGAAAATCTCATTATTGAAATCGTCAAAGATGTTTCAGAATCCCGATTGAAAAAAATTTATCAAGAAGATAAGATTTTGGATATTAATGCATATCCATATCCAAGCAGAAAATATACGCCGAAATCAGCAGTAGCCGAAATAGGAATATTGGGCGGAGTTTATTACAACATGCCCGGAACCGCAGTTCTTCTCTCGCGCGGATGTCCCTTCAAATGCCATTTTTGCGCAAACCCCGTACAATCTGCCGGCAGATACCGCTTGCCGGAATTAATTATTGAAGAGATTGAGTATCTTAAAAATGAATATGGGATACAATGCGCATCAATAAAAGACGACAACATTATTTCTGCAAATGTTGAAATTTCCAAAAAAACGCTTCTGGCCTTAAAAAAAACAGGCATTAAATGGCGAGGCAATTGCCGCGCTAATGGGATTTCTCGGGATATTATAAAACTTGCCAAAGAAGCCGGATGCGTTGATCTTGCCATCGGTGTTGAAAGCGTCTCCCAGCAAGTTTTACATAACATAAATAAAAGGCTTGATTTGGAAAAAGCCAAAGAGTTTATGTCCATTCTTAATGAAGAAAAAATCGGGATACGTTTAAATCTCATTATAGGACTGCCCGGTGAACCGAAGGATATTGTCCAACAAAGCATCGAATTTGTAAAAAATGTAAAACCCTCATCGGTTCTTTTGTGCGTGCTTACGCCAATTCCCGGTTCTGAAATGTACAAAAATCCTCAAAAATTTGGGATGAAGATGGATCCAAATATTACCTTTGATAAACTATTTAATGTTTTCAGCAGATTTGATGAATCTGAAAAACCCTATATGGTTTTTGAATATGATAAGGTAACGCCATTTGGAGAAGGCAAAAGCAGCGCAGAGATTATAGATAATTATCAAGAAATACAAACCTTTTTAAGAGAAAATAAACTAACATTTTAAAATATGAACACAAATGTAGGAATTGTTATTACAACAATGGATAGGGCGGAATTCATCAAACGGCAGCTTGAATATTATGCCAGCGCCAATAGCCCGCATACTGTTTATATAGGCGACTCCAGCAACCCCGAACAAGTCGCTAAAATTGAAGAATCAATAGCAAGGTTTAAAAATAAAATTAAAATCGTTTACAAATTTTTTCCAAAAACAGTTGGCGTTCAATTGTGCGCCCAACAAATGATTGACGCAATAACTGAAAAATATTTTGCTATAATAGGCGATGATGATTTTCAAATCCCGTCTTCCCTCACAAAATGCGCTGAGTTTTTGGAAAATAATCCCGACTACGCAACGGCGCATGGCCATGCTGTCGCGATTAGGGTCAAAAACAATTCTGTATACGGAGAGTTGTCCAAAATCAAAGATTATCCGGAACCCGAAATAAAAAATGAAAGCGCGCAGGATAGAATAGTAAATTATTTAGAACATTATTACCCGACAATTTTTTCAGTCACCCGGCTTGAAGTTATCAAAGAAGGCTATAAATATTCTGACTCCATTACGGACAAATCTTTTTCATCGGAAATGTTGCCCTGCGCACTCGGGATTGTGGCGGGAAAATCAAAACTCATTGATTGTCTGAGTTTTGTAAGGCAAATACATGACGGCAGATATCTCCTGCCCGACATGTATGACTGGATAACGCAAAATGATTGGAGCAAGGAATATCAAATTTTTCAGGAAATAATGATAAGAGCCATTGCCAAAAAAGACGCCATACCGGAGAAGCAGGCGCAAAGAGCCCTGAAAAAAGGTTTCTGGACTTATTTGAATATACAAATGTCCAGAGAAATTTATGAAGTATTCCCAGTAGACAAAAAAATAAGCATGAAAAATCTTATAAGACAAAAATTTCCTTTTTTAATACCTCTTTACAAAATCGTTAAACCGATGTTTTCAAAAAAACGTTGGCTGCATGCCGAGGTGATAAATCCGCAATCGCCATATTATCAGGATTTCAAAGCAGTGAAAGATAGTATTGAACAAATTCCAAAATAAACCTATGAAAAATATTCGCATAATCCCGCGCCTTGATATCAAGGGTCCGAATCTGATCAAAGGCATCCATACTGAGGGGCTGCGAGTTTTAGGCAACCCAAAAGAATTTGCAAAAAGATATTATGAAGAAGGCGCTGATGAAATCATTTATTTGGACACGGTTGCCAGCCTGTACCAGCGGAATTTGGATTTTGATCTATTAAAAACAGTGGCGGAACAAATTTCCATTCCATTAACGGTAGGCGGCGGTATCCGATCAATTCACGATATTAATAACGCTCTGCGAGCCGGAGCCGATAAAGTGGCGATCAATACCTATGCCGTTTCTCATCCTGAATTTCTGGCCGAGGGCGCGAAAAAATTCGGTTCGCAGTGTATCGTGCTTTATATAGAAGCAAAAAAAATCATGCCTGGCAAATGGGAAGTTTATACGGACGGCGGGCGCGAAAGGACGGGCCTAGACGTAATAGAATGGGCGAAAAAAACTATTGATCTTGGCGTTGGCGAAATTTTAATCACTTCGGTTGATTTTGACGGTACGCGCAAAGGTTTTGACACAGACCTTGTATCCGCAATAACCGGTTTCGCTCCCATTCCGGTGATTGCCCACGGAGGCGCAGGAGATTTTATATCGGTAAAAAATATTATTACACAAGGCCATGCCGATGCCGTGGCGATTTCATCGGTACTCCATTACAAAGATTATTCTTTAAAAGATTTAAAAAAATATTTAAACACGGAAAATATTAATGTAAGGGCTGTATGTTAAAGCAAAAACATGTTACAATTATCGATTATGGCGTAGGCAATCTCCACAGTATTGTCAAGGCGGTCGGGAATTTTACCGAAAAAGTTTTTGTCAGTGAAGATCCGCAGGCTATTGAATCGGCTGATGCGATTATTTTGCCCGGAGTAGGATCATTCCAGTCGGGCATGGAAGGGTTGAATGTCCGGAATCTGGTTCCAAGCGTAAAAAAATATGTTGCCAGCGGAAAGCCAATGCTGGGAATTTGTCTCGGAGCGCAAATCATGCTTGGCAAAGGATTTGAATTCGGCGAATTTGACGGGCTCAATATTATACACGGCAAGGTAATTAAATTTCCCGTTCTTGAAAATAATGAAAAAATCCCGCATGTCGGCTGGAATTCTATTTATCCTAACGCAGATAAAATATGGAACGATTCCATATTAAAAAACCTTGATCCCCTGTCAAGCGTCTATTTTGTCCATTCGTATATTCTGGTTCCGGAAAATAACAAAAACATTTTTGCCAAAACAAAATATGGCGGTTATGAATTTTGTTCCGTAATCAGATCCGGCAACATATACGGATGCCAATTCCATCCTGAGAAAAGCGGAAAAATCGGCCTTGAAATTATTAAAAATTTTCTTGAACTTATTTAACCATATGGATCAAAAATACGGAAAATACGGGCTCCCAACGGAAGTGCAATTTTGCAAAAAATGCGTGATTTCCAATCAACGCCCCAATTCTGCCGTGGAAATAAAAAATACCAAGGATACCAAAAAAGAAACAATCAACTTTGACTCCGAGGGTATCTGCGATGCTTGCCGTTTTGCCGAATATAAAAATAATACGATAGATTGGGAGAAACGGGAAAAAGAGCTTATGGCGCTTTGTGATAAATTTCGCAGCAAGGATGGTTCTTATGACTGTATTATCCCGGGATCCGGCGGCAAGGATAGCGGTTATGTATCCCATGTCTTAAAATATAAATATGGCATGAACCCCTTGACGATCACATGGGCTCCGCACCTTTATACAGATATTGGATGGAAAAATATGACAAATTGGATTCATAAAGGAGGATTTGACAATATTTTATTTACTCCCAATGGCAGAGTCCATCAACTTCTCACGAAAATCGCTTTTGAAAATCTCCTGCATCCTTTCCAGCCTTTTATGATAGGTCAAAGAGGAATAGGCCCTAAATTTGCCGCACTGTATAAAATACCACTGGTATTCTATGGGGAAAACCAAGCAGAATACGGCAATAAAATTGAAGAAAATGATAGTCCAACAATGCAACATAAATTTTTTGCCGAAGATTCTGGCTTAGATAATTTATATTTAAGTGGCGTCTTCGCGAAGGAAATTATATCTACATACAGCATAACGACTAAAGATCTTAATCCTTATTTGCCTATAACCCGATCGGCCATAGAACGCAACGGAATAGAAGTGCATTATATTAGCTATTATTTAAAATGGGATCCACAAGAAAATTTCTACTACTCGTCAAAAAATAACAGTTTTCAGGCCAATGACGAAAGAACCGAGGGTAGCTATTCAAAGTATGCCAGTATTGATGATAAAATCGATAACTTCCATCATTATACGTATCTCATTAAATTCGGCATGGGACGAGCTACATTTGATGCCTCTCAAGAGATCAGAAACCACAAAATAACTCGCGAAGAAGGGGTGGCGCTTGTGAAAAGATTTGACCAAGAATTTCCGAAAAAATATTTTAAAGAGTATCTTGAATATATAGATATATCCGAGGAAAAATTTTGGCAACTTATAGATGCCGCGCGCCCCGGCCATCTATGGAGAAAAAATAATGGGTCGTGGGAATTAATTCATCAAGTAAATTAAATATGGCAAAACCACATATACAAATTAAAGATAGAAAAATAGGTTTGGATTATCCGCCACTTGTAATTGCTGAAGTGGGAATAAACCATGAAGGTGATATTCACAAGGCTAAAAAAATGATAATGGATGCGCATGCGAGTGGCGCAGAGTGCGTTAAATTCCAAATACACGTTATTGAAGACGAAATGATACCTCTTGCGAAAAAAGTCGTCCCGGGGCACACAAAGGAATCCATATGGGAGATAATGGAACGGTGCGCGCTTACAGAGCCAGAAGACAGAGAATTAAAATCGCTTGTGGAAAGCCTTGGTATGATATATCTTTCAACACCGTTTTCTAGAGCCGCGGCAGACAGGCTTCGCTCAATGGATGTTTTGGCATATAAAATCGGCTCGGGTGAATGTAATAATTATCCGCTCATAGAACATATAGCATCATTTAAAAAGCCCGTGATAATGAGCACGGGGATGAATGATGTGCAATCCATAAAAATTGGAGTTGATATTTTAGAAAAAAATAATATACCTTATGCAATCCTTCATTGCACCTCATTGTACCCCACCACGTACGACAAGGTTCGGCTTGGAGCACTTCTGGAAATGAAAGAAGCATTTCCGTCTGCAGTTTTAGGGCTTAGTGACCATTCGCTTGGCAATTATACATGCTTTGGCGCAGTAAGCCTAGGAGCGTCTATTCTTGAAAAACATTTCACGTCCGATAAGTCATGGCCGGGTCCGGATGTTTCCATTTCCATTGATCCGAAAGAGCTTAGTGAATTGATCGTTGGTTCAAAAGCAATATATTCAGCTCTTGGCGGCAGTAAAAATATTTTACCCGAGGAAAAGCCAACGATTGATTTTGCCTATGCCTGTGTTGTTACGATAAAAAATATACGCAAAGGAGAAAAATTCACACGCGACAATATCTGGGTGAAAAGGCCAGGAACGGGCGAAATCAAAGCGGTGGAATTCAATTCTGTTCTAGGAAAAAAGGCTTTAAACGATATTTCTGAAAATTCTCAACTAACATATAAAGATATGATATAAAAATATGGCAAAAAAAAGAAAAATTTTATTTATTACCGAGCGCCGGGCGGATTATAGCCGCATTAAACCCATAATGAAAGCTGTCCAAGAAAGTAAAAAATTACAGCTCCAATTAGTAGCAACGGGTATGCATTTACTAAAATATTTCGGCGAAACGAAAAAAGTAATACGTAAAGACGGTTTTACGGTAGATGCCACCATACCTATTTTTAATGAAAAGGATGGCAATGATGGTGCGTCTATGGTCAAGGCTATGGGCAGAGCGCTTGTGGGAATGGCCGATGTATTAAAAAAACTCAAGCCAGATATAATTTTTGCCGGCTTTGATCTTGGAGCAAATTTTGCTGCCGCAATCGCCGGGATGCATATGAATATCCATGTCTCTCACATACAGGGGGGCGAGGTCAGTGGTACTGTTGACGAAGTTATCCGGCACGCCATTACAAAATTTTCACATATACATTTTGCGGCTACGGAAAAAAGCAAAAAAAGAATTATTCGGCTCGGTGAAGATCCAAAATACGTCTTCAACGTCGGCAGTCCGAGCCTAGACACGATTCTAAAAACTCCGCAAGTATCAAAAAAAATTATTTTTAAGAAATATTCTCTTGATCCCAAGAAAAAAACTATAATTCTAATACAGCATCCTGTTACAACCGAAGTTAATGACGTTGAAAAACAAATTTCTATTACCATTAAAGCTATAAAAAAAGTTATAAAAAAACACAATATGCAAGCGCTTGCGATATATTCAAATAATGATGCCGGAGGAAAAAAAATAGTTAAAAGATTATGCTCTTCTGGAATAAGAGTACTGCCACATATTATTTTTGAAGATTTTCTAAAAATTTTAAAAAATTCAGACGTATTGGTCGGAAACTCCAGTTCAGGCATTCATGAAGCTCCCTCATTCGGACTGCCGACAGTAAACATCGGCACAAGGCAGCAGCTTCGCGAGCGCGGAGTAAACGTAATTGATACTGATCATGATGTTCAAAATATCATCAAATGCATAGAAAAATCCTTGTTTGATAAAAAATTCATTACAAAAGTTAAAATGGGGAAAAACCCATATTATAACGGGAACACGTCGAAAAAAGTTGTTAAAATCTTGGAAAATCTTAAATTCCCGTCTATACAAAAAGTTATCACCTATTAAATATGAAAACCATACTTATTATCGGGGGCACTGGTTATATTGGAGAGTATGTTACCAATTTCTTGAAAAAACATAAAGGGTTAGATCTTATCGTTATTCATAAATCCGAGCCGGTACACAATAAAGTGCGGGGTGTCCATTATTATAAGCTCAACCTTTCAGAAAAGAAGCTGAAGCTTCCTCCTAAGCTTGCTCAATTTGATGCCATAATCATATTAACCAAATCGGATAAAAGCATTATGAATAACATTTGCCGGGTCATCCTGCCACAAGCAAAAAAAATAATTTTTGCCTCATCAATACTTGTTTATCCTTCACGTAGAGGAAAAATAACCGAAAAAGTCTCACCAAAACCAGTGACTGTATACGAAAAAAACAAAATCTTCGAGGAAAATATTCTTGCGCGATACGCCAAAAAAAACAGAATACCCCTCATTGTTGCCCGGCTTGCCAATGTGTATGGCGATATAAAAAATAAGGGCGTTGTTTCAAAAATATTTGAAACGATGCAAAAAAATCAAGAATTTAAAATGAATAGATTCGGCAACAAAAAAAAGGATTACATTTTTATTGAAGATGCGGCAGAATTTTTATGTCGCTTGGTTTTAATAATACCGCGATCAAAAAAAGAAATATACAACGTTTGTACGGGAAAAGGTTACTCTATGCTGGAACTTATATCTTTGATTGAAAAAATAATAGAAAAAAAATTGGCGTATACTTTCTACGACGGCAAGAAGAACAAGCAATTTATCGTCGGAGAAAATAAAAAAATCGTAGAAACGACGGGTTATCATCCCCATGATATCATGTCGGGTCTTAAAAAGACATATAATAACTTCGCATCTAAAAATTTTTCTTAATTCATTACTTTCTATGGACAATATTTTCAAAGATAAAACAATACTCGTCACCGGAGGCACGGGGAGCATTGGCTCCGAACTCGTTGCCCAGCTTCTTGCCTATGAACCAAAACAAATACGAATATTTTCTCGTGATGAAAGCAAGCAATATTATCTTTTAGAAAAGTTGAACCATCCGAAAAATATCCGTCTCTTGATTGGTGACGTTCGGGATAAAGAAAGACTCTCTATAGCCTTTAAAAATGTCAACTATGTTTTTCACGCAGCCGCCATGAAACACGTCCCGCTCTGCGAGTATAATCCCGTAGAAGCTGTAAAAACAAATATTCTTGGTTCACAGAATGTTATTGATGTAGCTATTGAAAACAATGTAGAAAAGGTTATAGCTATATCTACGGATAAGGCTGTAAAACCCTCAAATGTGCTAGGCACAACAAAATTGATGATGGAAAAACTTTTCGTAAACGAAAGTTATTATACATCGAATAACCGTACAAAACTATCCTGTGTAAGATTTGGAAACGTTCTTTGGTCAAGAGGATCGGTTTTGCACCTTTGGAAAAATCAAGCCGAAAAAGATAGTTCAATAAAACTAACAAATGGGGAAATGACCAGATTTTTTATGTCTCAGGCGCAAGCGGTCGGGCTTATTCTAAAAGCCACCCAGTATACGCAAGGCGGGGAAATATTTATTCTAAAAATGCCTGCTATTCAATTATCGTATCTGGCAGAAATTTTTATTAAAAAATATTTTCCAGATAAAAAAATGGAGATAAAAATAATCGGATGCAGAGAAGGAGAGAAAGAACACGAAGAACTGGTGGACTGCAATGATACAAATAAATATATTTATGAGAACGAAGAATTATACATCATAGTTCCATCCAATATTGAAGTGTACAACGCTCCATTTGGCGCAGAAGAAAATTTCTATTTTAAGCATGGTTTTAAAAAGATTGATATAATTGAAAAATTCTGTTCTCTGGATAATATCAATCACGAACTGATACGAGAAATTATATAATAAATATTTTATGGTTTTGAATGAAACGACAAGCAATAAAAAAGTTAAAGGGCGCGTGCTCTTCATTTATCCCAACTGTGAGGGGTATGGAGGGCTGCCCAATAGCCTCGCCATACTTTCAGGATGTTTGAAAGGCGCTGGCTTCGAAACTCGCTGTTTTGACACAACGTTTTTGAAATCCCCCCCTCTTTCGCATTTTTACAGGAAAAAGCATGGGGGATTTATGGACGCCGACCATACCAAAGTCTGGGGCGAATGGACTCCGGAACTCGCCAAGCAAATCCCGTCCATGTTTGAAAAGACCATAGAAGAATTCAAGCCCAATCTCATTGCCATAAATATCGCCGATGTAACCTACCATTATGCCCTGGCGCTTCTTAAGGATATCAATAAAAAATACGGCGTACCCGTAATTGCCGGGGGGCCCACACCGACGCTTTCTCCAGATTTATTTGAAAGCGCCGATTGCATTGACATGCTGTGCATCGGCGAAGGCGAAGAAGCACTTGTTGAATTAGCCGAGGCGATTGTTGAAAAACGCGACTACGGCAACATTAAAAATCTCTGGGTGAAAAAAGATAGAAATTTTATTAAAAATACACCTCGCCCCCTCAAAAACTTAGACACTATCCCCTTCCAAGACTGGTCAATTTTCGACGAGAGGCATTACTATAAGCCGTATTGCGGTAAATTCTGGAGGACGGGATTTTTTGAGACATCGCGAGGATGCCCCTTCAATTGCACCTACTGCTGCACGGCGAATCTGCGACAAACGTATCACGGGCTTGGCCAATTTTTACGCTTCCGCAACATTGATAAAGCCCTTGATGAGATCTGCGCCATTAAAGACCAGTACAAACTTGAATTAATTTTTTTCATTGACGACAATTTCTTGGGCATACCGCCAGAACGCTTCGATTACTTTTGCGAGCAATATAAAAAACGGGTGAATCTTCCTTATTACATACAAACCCGCGCTGAAACTGTAAGAGAAGACTTTGTCAAGATGCTTCTGAAAACCAATGTTTCCACTATTGCCCTGGGCATTGAAAACGGCAATGAAGAATATCGCCGTAAATACATGAACCGTTTCATGTCAAACGAAGCCATTGTCAAAGCTTTCAAAATCATCAATAAATACAAAATCCGCACCACGGCCAATGTCATAATAGGCATGCCTTACGAGGAAGAAAAACATTTTTATGACACGGTCCGGCTCATACAAAAGGCAAAACCATCGAGCTATTCCATCAACTATTTCCAGCCATACCGAGGAACAAAGATGCGAGAAGAAGCGGTGCGCCTCGGCTTTATTCCCAAAGAACATATTATCAGTGAATCTAACACTTGCCTAGACATGCCCCAATTTCCAAAAGATAGAATAATGCATTGCTACGAAAATTTTAAAAAATATGTAGAGAATAAAATTCCTATACCAATACAATATGAGAAATATTCTTAAAGAATACAAAATTTTCGACATTGACCCCAAAAGGCTACGGAGCAAAAAATTTTATAAAAACATGCTCGAGCTTCATGAAAAATTAATGGTAAAATTCAAGAGTGCGATAAAACCCAATGAACAATTCGTATGTCTTCTCTGCCAATCAGATCAAAAAAAATTATTTTTAGAGTATCGCGGTTACTCTCTATTTGAATGCAGCCGATGCGGGCTTGTTTCTCCGAATATTGATTTCCAAAAAGTCAAAGACCAGGATATTTATGAGGATGAGGCGTACTATTTAGACACCAGGAGAGAAATACTTGATACTTATGAATACCGAAAGAATACATACGCGCCAGAGCGGCTCAAATATATCCTGGAAAAAACAAAGCTTGATGTGAATCAAATTAATCTGCTTGATGTCGGTTGCGGTCCCGGATATTTTATTGAACATCTCAAAAGCATGGGCATCAAATACAAAGGACTCGAGCTTACCGATTATTTGGTTACAATCTGCAATGAAAGAAGCCTCAGTGTTGCTAAAACCGAGCTGAAAGATGAGCCTGATGGCGCGTATAACGTTATTACGATGTATGATGTCCTGGAGCATGTTTCAAACCCGCTAACCCTATTCCGCGACCTTCATAAAAAACTGGCAGACACGGGTTTCGTAGTAGCATACTCGCCCCACATACACTCAATTGCTTTTTATCTATTGAAAGAAAAACAGAATACTCTTTACCCATTTCAACATATTGCCTTTTACGACGCTAAGTCGTTGCAATATGTAGCTGAAAAAACCGGCTTTAAGGTACATTCAATTAATTTTTTCGGTCTTGATGTCATAGATTATTTTTGCTACAGAATGTACGCAGATAATTGCGATTACCTGGAAAAATTCAAAGAATTCATGCCCGTGATGCAGGCGATAATTGATAAGATGAATTTGAGCAATCATATAAGAGTAATTTTTAAAAAATAAATTATGTTTAACGATAAAAAAATTCTAGCAATTATTCCAGCCAGAGGTGGCTCAAAGCGACTGCCAAGAAAAAATATCAGGCCTTTGGCCGGAAAGCCGTTATTGGCATATTCAATTGAAGCCGCAAGGTCATCGCAATATATTGATCGTATCATAGTGTCAACAGAAGACATGGAAATTGCAAATATTGCAAAAAAATTTGGGGCTGACGTACCGGCTTTACGGCCCATGGAACTTGCCGAGGACGCCACAAAATCAGATGATGTCTTGAAATATACTGCTGAATATATGGAGTCAAAAGAAAATTATATACCTGATATCATCGTTTTAATCCAGCCCACAAGTCCACTTGTATCCGCTGAAGATATTGACAAAACTGTTGAAACGCTTATCGCAGGAAATTCTCATTCATCATTGACTGTGTGTGAAATTACTGAAAGACCGGAATGGATGTATCGGCTTAATGGCAATGTTGCTTCTCCCTACATCCAGGGCGAAGTTCCCTATAGGCACCAAGACATGCAAAAACTGTATCGAACCAATGGCGCTGTTTATTGCGTCAAGCGTGAAATATTATTAAAAAAAGGAATACTCGTAGACAAAGAAAGTTTGCGGGTATATATAATGCCCAAAGAGAGATCTGTGGACATCGACGACATTAATGATTTCAACTATGCAGAAACGCTTATCGAAAACAATAAAAATACACAATAAGACTATCGGATACAAACACCCCGTCTTTATTATCGCTGAAGCTGGCGTTAACCATAACGGCCGGCTTGATCTCGCCCTTAATCTTGTAGATGCTGTTTCTGAAAGTGGCGCCGATGCTATTAAATTTCAAACATGGAAAGCGGAGCAATTAACGACAAAATCAGCAAAAATGGCGGCGTACCAAAAAAAGAATATGGGTGTTGAAAAGTCCCAATTTGACATGCTGAAAGGATTGGAACTCCGAGAGGATTTTTTCGAACCTATAATGAAGCGATGCCGTGAAAAAAATCTTATTTTTCTCTCCACTCCTCATGGCGGATTTGAAGCTGTGGATTTTTTAGAAAAATTAGATATTCCGGCTTATAAATTCGGCTCTGGCGACCTTACCAATATTCCGGTTTTGGAACACGCGGCGCGCTACCAAAGGCCCATGATAATTGGAACGGGAATGGCTAACATGGATGAGGTAAAAAATGCGATTGATTGTATTAAAAATCAAGGAAACAATGATATCATAGCTCTTCATTGTACGACAAATTATCCCTGCCCCCCAAACGAGATAAATCTCATGGCGCTAATAACGATGAAAAAAAAATTAGATGTTTTGGTGGGATATTCCGACCATACACTTGGAATCCAGACCCCCATAATGTCTGCCACGCTTGGCGCCTGTGTTATAGAAAAACACATAACCCTGGATAGGGACATGCCGGGACCCGATCACTTGGCATCTACCGAGCCCGATGAATTCAAAAAAATGGTCGACGCATTAAGGCTTGTAAAAACCATTCTCGGCTCAAACCAAAAAAAACCCAATCAAAGTGAAATCGCTATCATGGAAATAGCAAAAAAAAGCATTGTATCAACAAAAAATATAAAAAAGGGAGAGGTTTTTACAAAAAATAATATAGGCATTAAGCGTCCGGGAAACGGCATTGAGCCTAGGTTTTATTTTGATATACTCGGAAAAATATCGAAGACAGATGTGGCGGAAGATTCGTTAATTCAAAAAGAGCATTATGAATAAAAAGAAAAAAATATTAATTATTACCGGAAGCCGCGCGGAATACGGTTTGCTGAAACCTATCATAAAGGGACTCATGAAAAACAAAAAAATAGAACCACATCTTTTGGTTACAGGAATGCATACCTTGAAAAAATTCGGCTTTTCGGTCAATGAAATAATACAAGATAAAATGCCAATAAAAGCTGTGGTAAAAATTTTAGAAAAAAACGATATGCTCATTTCTTTAACAAAGGAAATACTTGGCATACGAAAATGTTGCTCTTCATTAAAACCCGATCTCATTCTGGTTCTAGGAGACCGCGATGAGGCCTTTGCCGGTGCTATTGTGGGAGGTCATATGAGAATACCGGTTGCCCATATCCACGGGGGCGACGTGACTGGATTTGTCGTTGATGAATACATACGCCACTCAATAACAAAATTTTCCCACCTTCACTTTGCAGCCAGCAAAAAAAGCTTTGATCGTATCATAAGGCTCGGCGAGGAAAGGTGGAGGGTCTTTGTCTGCGGGGCTCCGGGGATAGATAGCATACGCCAAGGAAACTTTGCATCGAAAAATTCTATAGCAAAAAAATTTGGATTTGATAAAAATAAAAAATGGCTTTTAATCATTCATCATCCCGCGCCTCTTGACCAAATAATATTTTTACGGCAGATAAGGCCGCTTCTTGAATGCGTAAAAAACATAGATGCTGAAAAAATTATCATTTATCCAAATTCAGACACCGGCAGTAACATTTTTATAAAAGAAATACATACATGCAAAAAAAATAATAATTTTCACATTTATAAAAATCTTCCAAAAAATGATTTTTTAAATATCATGAACAGCGCTGATGCGCTTTTAGGAAATTCAAGCGCCGGTATAATTGAATCGGGATATTTTAATCTGCCGACCGTAAATATAGGAAATAGACAAAAAAACCGAGAAAGGGGGAGAAATGTTATAGATTCTGATTATAAAAAAAATACTATAAAAAAAGCCATAGCAAGGGCACTTTCTCCCCAATTCAAAAAAAACTGCAAAAACATGAAAAGTCCGTATGGAAACGGCCACGCAAGCGAAAAAATCATAAAAATTTTAGAAAAACACATTGATAATAAAAAATTATTCCTTAAAAAATTAACTTTTTAACTTACGTATGAAAATACTCGGCATATGCCCTGAGGCCTGGATTTCGTCAGCGGCACTGATAGAAAATGGCAGAATAATCGCTGCGGCTCCCGAAGAAAGATTTAATAGGGAAAAAATGTCAAGGAAATTCCCTTTTTTGGCCATACAATATTGCCTCAAGGAAGCACAATGCGGTCTTGAAGATATAGATTACATAGCCGTTGGCTGGAACCCGGGAATACATATTCAGCTTTATAATTTTAGGTTTTCCGATGCAGCCCGCTGGCGTGCGGAATATTTATATTCAGTGCCAAATCACTTCATGAAACTTTTAAAAGATAAAAAAGTTAATTACGTGGAACAATCTTTAATGCAAAAAAACCATGATTGTAAAATAATTTATGTGACACACCACCATGCCCACGCCGCCAATGCTTTTTTCCTGTCCCCGTTTAAAGAAGCGGCTATTTTAACAGCGGACGGAAGAGGAGAAGACGATACATGTCTGTATGCAACAGGAAAAGACAACAAAATTATGGATTTACAAACCATGGCCATCCCCCATTCTATCGGCCTCGTGTATTCAAGCGTTACGCAGTTTTTAGGATTCCGTCCGCATATTGATGAATGGAAAGTAATGGCGCTAGCATCGTATTACCCGAATGAAAATAAATATTACAAAATATTCAAACAAATAGTGATGCCAGCGCGCGACGGAAAAATTGAAATTGACTTACGATTTTTCAATTACTATCTCCAGGACAGAAGTGAATATTATACTCCTTCATTTGAAAATACTTTTGGAAAACCAAGGCTATCCCATGAAGAAATCACAGAAAAACACAAACAAATCGCCGCCGGGCTTCAGAGAATAAGCGAGGAAGCGCTTGCCTATATGCTTAATTGGCTTTACAAAAAAACAAAAATGGAAAATGTCGCTGTCAGCGGAGGCAGCTTCATGAACTCCGTATTCAATGGAAAAATAAAAAAATTAACGCCTTTCAAAAATGTTTTCATATCCTCTTGCCCCGATGACAGCGGCGTGCCGATGGGAGCTGCATTATATGTCTACAATCATATTCTTTCCAATACTTTGCGGAAGGAACAAACTCACAATTACTACGGGCCTGAATTCTCAAATACCGATATTGCCATAGCGCTAGACAAGGCAAAAATAAAAAAAGTTTTTACTCCGAACATAGCAAAATATGCGGCGAATCTCATCAGTAAAGGCAAGATAGTCGGCTGGTTTCAGGGGAAAATGGAATTCGGGCAAAGGGCGCTCGGAAACCGATCCATCTTAGCCGATCCGCGACTCAAAAATATGAAAGACAAATTAAATATTGCGATTAAGTATCGAGAATCGTTTCGGCCGTTTGCCCCATCCATACTTGAAGAAAAAAAAATGGAATACTTTGAGTGCGATGGAAACGATTCATCTCCTTTCATGGAAAAAGTCTTCCAGATAAAAAAAGAAAAGCAAAAAAAAATACCGGCAGTTACCCACGTTGATGGATCCGGTAGAATCCAAACGGTTGATAAAAAAACAAATCCCCTGTATTATCAATTAATATCAGAATTTGAAAAAATAACCGGCGTTCCAATTGTCCTCAACACTTCTTTTAATTTAAACGGCGAACCGATAGTCTGCACACCCAATGACGCCATAAGGACTTTTTTTTCCTGCGGCATGGATGCCCTTGTTATGGGAAACTATGTGCTTACCAAAAATATTATAAAAAATAAAAAATCGTTATTCACTAAAACAATGGAAAAAAAATGAAAAATATCCTAATAATCGGAGCTGGACAAATCGGCTCACGACATCTTCAAGCGTTGAAAGCAGTGCGCACGAGCATTCAAATATTTGTCGTCGACCCCTCGCCTGAATCTCTAAAAACAGCTAAAAAAATGTATGAATTAACACGAATGGGCGAGAGTGAACATATGGTTCGCTTTTCAAATAAACTTCCTCATAATCCAGAGCAAATTGACGTGGCTATTATCGCCACGAACTCTGATGTGCGAAGAGAAGCCTGTGAAACTCTGCTGGAAAGAACCGATGTTCGCCATCTTATATTTGAAAAAATACTATTTAATCATAAAAAAGATTATGATGAGATTGGTCTATCTCTCAGAAAACATAAAACAAAAGCTTATGTCAATTTTAACATGAGAATGCATCCCATGTACTCCTCGATTAAAGATGAGCTTGGCGATGATAAAATTTTTTATCATGTTTCTGGTGGAAATTTTGGCCTTGTGACCAATGCCATCCATTACCTTGACCATCTCGCGCTTCTTGCTCATTGCCGAGATTTTACCATTAACACAAATCTCCTCGACCACAACCCGATACCCAGCAAGAGAAAAGGATTTTTAGAATTTACAGGAACAATTGAAGCAAAACTGAAAAACGGCAGTCAGATGCTCGTTACCTCTTATGAAACCGGCGGGGCTCCTTGCCAAATAATAATCTTTAATAAAAATATGCGCATCATATCAAGAGAAAATGAGGGAAAATTTTGGATAGCAAAAAAAGAAAATTCATGGTCCTGGCAGGAAATATTGAGCCCTTGGCCATATCAAAGTGAAATGACCACGCACCTGGTTGAAAGACTGCTTCATAAAGGAGAATGCTCATTGCCAACATATCAAGAGTCAATAAAAATCCACCTGCAAATGCTTGAACCGCTGTTAGAACATCTGAACCGATTTTCAAAAAAAAAGTATAATTACTATCCCTTTACATAATAATTAATACTTGTAATTCTTAATTTCTGCTGATTCAAAATCCTATTATTCAAAATTTAGAATTAAAAAAATTGATATGTCCGAAAAAATTCTATTAGTCGGTGCTGGTCCAATTGCTCAAGAATACGCCAAAGTACTACAAGCGCTTCATGCGCCGCTTATTGTTGTTGGCAGGGGCAAGGAATCGGCTAAAAAATTTTTTGCTAATACCGGATTTCAAGCTGAAATTGGCGGCGTCAAACTTTGGCTGCAAAAAAATAATCCGCCCGCAAAAGCAATTATTGCTGTTGGCGAAAAAGAGCTTGGAGAAACGGCCCGGCTCCTTATTCAATCAGGCGTGAAAGAGATTCTTGTTGAAAAACCCGGCGGATTTATTGCTGATGACATACGGAAAGTTGGTAAGCTTTCCGGTGAAAAAAAGGCTAAAGTGTATATCGCTTATAATCGCCGCTTCTATTCATCCGTGCAAAAAGCGATAGAAATAATAAATGAAAATGGAGGAGCGTTGTCATTTCATTTTGAATTTACCGAATGGATACATAAAATACCAGCAACAAAAAAAACAGCCGGAATAATCCACGAATGGTTTTTGGCAAACTCTACACATGTCATTGATCTGGCTTTTTTCCTTTGCGGTAAGCCAAAAAAACTCACCGGCTATGCGTTAGCGGGCTTTCCTTGGCACAATGGCAGCTCTATTTTTACCGGCGCAGGTGTTACTGAAAAAAATGCGTTATTCTCCTACCACGCAAACTGGGAATCGGCGGGCCGATGGGGTATCGAAATTTTGACCGCTAAAAACCGCCTTTACTTGCGTCCGCTTGAGAAACTTTCCATACAAAATATCGAGGAAATTGATACTGCGAATGTAATAATCGACGATACGCTAGATATAAAATTCAAGCCCGGATATTATTTACAAGTCAAATCTTTTCTCGAAGATAAAAAAAATCTTCCCGATATCCAAGAACAAATACATATGCTTGCATGGTATGAAAAAATTAACCAAGCCTGATTAAATATATATGATAATAATAAAACAGCTCAAATATATCCAAAATTATATTTATCAAAATATTCTTTTACCAAGAATATTGAATATAAAACATAAAAATATTTTGTTAAAAAATTTGGAGTTTAAAAATGTTAAAAAAAATAAACGCTGTTTTATTATTGGCGGGGGTCCGTCTATAAATGAAATCAATCTTTCGCTTTTAAAAAATGAGGAAACATTTTGCATGAATGAGCTTGATCAGCACCCAATGTATAAGGAAATTCAGCCAAAATATCACAGTTTGATTGATACCGCCTATTTTACCCAGCCGCTGGATTATTTTCATACCCAGCAATTCTTGAAAAAAACAAACTCCATATCGCCTGCAACTAAAATATTTATCAATATCAAGGCGAAAGAATTCATTGAACAACACAAAATGTTCACGGGTCATTGCCTCTATTATATAAGCATGCAGGGGATCATGAATGATAAGTTTGATTTTAATATTGATATTGAAAAAACAATCCCCTTCCCCAAAAATTCCGCGCTTCTATGTTTATTGCTCGCAGTATATATGGGATATTCTAAAATCTATTTACTTGGCTGCGAGCATAATTTTTTATCAGTACATATTGCCGCTGACAAATCTCTCAGCTATGGCTGGGCTTACAAAGATGCGAGAGATGATCTTGACACCTCAAACCCCGAAGTAGTAAAAAAATATCTTGACGAAAGGCACACACACGCTAGCTACGAGTTGCAAATATCACGCGCCAAACAACTTTTCAAAAATTACCGGCTATTTTATAATAAAGTGCAAAAACTCTATCCTTGCATAAAAATCTATAATGCCACGCCAAATAGCTTTTTGGATGTTTTCCCCACCATAAAATTTGACGATATAAAATTTCCTAAATAATATTTATGCTTAAAATCCTAAAAAAAATTAGAAAAAGAATCATGGAAGAGGGTCTATTTCAGACAGTAAAAAAAGCTCCTCATTTGATTCGTGTAAAAATAAAATCCATTATAAAAGATAAAAAGCCTACATTTTTTTCACGGTGGGGCGTGAGTTCTAGAAAATGGAAAAAAATTCAATTAAAACATGAATTAAATTTCTGGAAAAACCCCCTGCAATTCCAATCGTTGGATGGATACCCAAATTTCCGAGAAAAATTATTTACAATAACGAAAAATCTCTTCTCAAATGTTATTTTGGATTTTCCGGGCGGAAAAGTGCTTGATATCGGATGCGGGCCCGAGCTTGGATTTCTGCCATACGTGAATGCAAAATATAAAATAGGCATAGAGCCCCTGGCAGAGGAGTTACGCCAATTCTATAACTATGATGACGATATTTTACTTATTACATCCTCATGCGAACAATTGCCATTCTGTAAGGAAAATATTGATGCCATTTACTGTACTAATGCCTTGGATCATATGCGGCGACCATATAAAGCATTGAACGAAATGTATCGGGTGCTTAAACATCATGGATATTTCGCGTTTTCTGTTGATATTGGAGGGACAAAAAAGCATCCCGTTAAAATAATGGAAAAAGATTTACGAAAATGATTTCAGGGCCATCCATTTGATATTATACAAGAGGTTTGCACAACAGAAGTAGGTCATGGCTGGATTAATGTGCCCTTATATATTTTTCAAGGATATAAAAATTGAATTTCCTTCAAAGTAACATATATGAACGAAACAAATTTTACAGACAAAAAATTTTGGAGCGAATATTATAAAGACTTTAAGCCGCAGATAATAGGAAAAATTTATTTCCATGATATTTTTGATAAATATTTGACTCCGGATTTTTCCAAAACTGTAATTGAAATAGGCTGCGCCGGCGGTAATTATCTCTGCTATCTTGCAAAAAATTTTAATTTCCAACCATATGGTATAGATTACTCCGACGAGATAGCTAAGACCTATGCCACCTTCGAAGCCAACCGCCTTTTACCTCCAACTCTATTTAGAGAGGATATTTTTACCTGGGAAACGACCAAAAAATTTGATGTTGTATGTTCTATTGGTTTCATCGAGCATTTTGAAAACATTCATTCTGTTATAAAAAAACACGTTGATCTCTTGTCCCCCGGGGGAATGTTGATAGTATCCATGCCACACTTTGCCCACGCCCAATATATTTTTCACTGGCTGATAGACCGTGAAAATCTCAAAAAACATAATACTAAAATTATGAATTTATCGTCACTCAAAAAATCACTTTCCGGTTTACAGATAAAGATTATCCACCTCTCATACTATAGAACATTCGGTTTTTGGACAGAAAGAAAAAATATGCAACGCTGGGAAAAAAGTATTCAATATGGGATAAATTTTTTCGGAAGAATATTAGTAAAAATTTTAGGATGGAATAAACCCAATTTTCTTTTTTCTCCGCACATTATATGCATAGCCAAAAAAATATAATATGAATAATAAAAAGCTTACAATATTAGAAATCGGAACAACGGACACAAAGGGTGGCGCTGCTTTGGTGTCGTGGGAGCTTAAAAGCATGCTTGAAAAACTCGGGCATGAAGTATATATGGCCGTAGGCTTTAAACGATCGGCTGATCCAAAAATTTTTGACCTCTTTGATGCTCCGTTAAACCGTCTCATTTCAAAAATTATCCATAAAAATTTTTATCAAAGACTCTCGCACCACATCGCATATCATAGATCAAATGATATTTCCATCCCGTTTGCGAAAAAAATTTCTCATCTTAAAATATTGAAGGATACAGATGTTATCCACGCGCACAATCTTCATTCAAATTTTTTTAATCTTAGAGAGCTCCCCAGGCTATCCAATCAAAAACCCTTTGTCTGGACGCTGCATGATATGTGGGCATTCACCGGCCATAACGCATATACATTCGATTGCGAACACTGGCAGAGTGGCGGCTGCGCTTGCGATTTACCGGATTCAATACCGCCGCATAAAAGGAATAATACGCAATATCTCTGGGATAAGAAAAAAAAAATATTTGAAAAATCAAAACTTCACATTGTTGTTCCTTCCCAATGGCTGTATAATCTCGTAAAAAAAAGCATCCTTAAGCACCAGCCATTGACATTAATCTATAACGGCATAGATACCGATACATATTATCCAAAGGATAAAAAATCAACGAGAGAAAAACTGGGGTTGCCATTGGATAAAAAAATTATTATGTTTTCCAGCAAAGCCGGAAAAAAATTTATAAGAAAAGGATGGGATTATGCTGAAAAAATTATTGAAGACCACAGACTTGATGATACAATTTTATTTTTATGCATCGGAGGCAAAGAATCGGAAAGTATACGAAAAAATATCAAATATATCCCTTACATTTCGGATCCGCACCTTTTAGCTGAATATTATTCAGCCAGCGACGTATTAATATTTACCTCTATTGCTGAAAATTGCCCATTGACAGTGCTTGAAGCCATGGCATGCGGTTTGCCGGTACTCGCATTTGCCACCGGCGGTATCCCGGAACTTATCGTGCATAAAAAAACCGGCTACGTTGCCGAGTATAAAAACAAAAATGATCTTCAGGCTGGCTTTGAATACCTCATTACCATGCCTCAGGACAAATCCAATAGCATGACAGAAGAATGCCGAAAAAGAGTCGTGCGCAATTTCAGTCTTCCAAACATGACGCAACAATACCTAAATCTTTATCAAAAAATTCTCTATGCGTAAATTTCCGATGGGAATTATGTTCCATCATTTTCATAATAACCGGCATTATGGGGGGCAGGGTTCTATATCAAAAAAAGATTTTGAAAAAATTATTCATTATATTAAACCCTGGCGAATACTTGATCCCCATGACTGGATAGAACGAGTCAATCGGGGTCTATTGACAAAGAATGATCTTTGCCTGACTTTTGACGACGCGCTCCTGTGCCAATATGAAATAGCCCTGCCGATTTTAGAGAAATACAATCTCAGAGCGTTTTGGTTTGTATATTCATCCGTATTTGAGGGGGGGCTTGGCAAATTTGAAATATATCGCCTGTTCAGGTCAAAATTTTTTAAAAACATGGATGATTTTTATAAACTTTTTTTCTCAAAAATCCAAAATTCAAGGTTTGAAAAATCAGCACGGCTCAAAATATCTCAAGTCGATATTGACCGTTTCCAATATGCTTTTCCGCATTATTCAGTAAACGACATCAGATTTCGCATGGTGAGAGATAAAATATTAAACCGCAATGAGTACGAATCAATTATGGATGGAATAATCCGAAAAAAAGGGCTTACCGCAGAGCATCTTGCGAAAAATTTATGGATGACAAACAAGCACCTTAAAGACCTCAGCGATCATGGCCATGCCATAGGTCTTCATTCTTACACCCATCCAATGATTATGGGCAGTCTTTCATTTTCCACGCAAAAAGAGGAATATCAAAAAAATTTTAATCATATAGTCGAGATAACCGGCAAGCCTCCCCTCTCCATGTCACATCCGGACAATTCTTATAATGACCATACCCTCAAAATCTTAAAACAACTAAAAATTATTTGTGGATTTCGATCCAACAAATCTCCTCCCAACCGCGGAAAAGTTAATCAAAGTCAATATGAATTAGCCCGTGAGGACCATACGCATATAATAAAACTAATTAATAAACGAAAAAGTTATGAAAATAAACAGTCATAATGAATGGGATAAGCTCCGAGAGATTATTGTCGGCAGGGCTGAAGGCCAGACATGCCTGACCTACCCGGAATCCGAAACTTTAACCGAGGAACTTTTAGAAAAATCTACCAAGTTGGCACGAGAGGCTTTTCCGCAATGGCTGGTAGACGAAATACGCGAAGACCTGGATGGCTTATCAAAAACGCTTGAATCCTTCGGGGTAAAGGTGCACAGACCAGATACTTCACATATTAACAAACGATTTGAAACACCATTTTTCAGGGCTTCTGGCGATCATGTATATGACGTGAGAGATCTGCATCTGGTTGTTGGGAATACTGTCATTGAATCGCCGTCGCAAGAACAGCATCGGTACTTTGAAGCCATGGGGCTTTACGATATCTGGTATGAATATTTTAAAGAGGGCTTCCGCTGGATTTGCGGGCCGAAACCCAAGCTCAAAGGCGATTATATGATCACTTACTATGAAAACGGAAAAAACCAGTACGATGATGGGCAAAAATTCATCAAACTAAAAGAAAATGAGATACTTTTTGAAGCCGCAAATACCGTAAGGATGGGTAAAGATCTTTTATATCTTGTTTCTCGCTCTGGCAATGAACTTGGAGCTAAGTGGCTTCAGAGTATTTTGGGAGATGAATATAGAGTTCATACTACTGATAAAATTTACCGCTCGAGCCATATTGATTCCACGGCGCTTTGTCTCCGTCCCGGGCTAGTGCTTTTGAATGGCGAGAGAGTAACCCCAGATACCTGTCCAAAAGTTTTCGATAAATGGGACAAGATATATTTTCATGACATTGTCCCCGCTCCAGAAAAAACAATTGAATTCCAAAACAAAATCAGAAAGGTTGTGTATCAAAAGCTTGCGGCGCTCAATATTAAAACCGGGCTTGATTCTATCAGTTCGGACTGGATCGGAATGAATATTTTGTCAGTTGATCCAAATACAGTCATTTTAGATAAACGCCAGGTTCCGATGATAAAAATGCTCGAAAAGCACGGGATAACCCCCGTTCCCATAAGTTTCAGACATTCTTATTTCATGGGAGGCATCCACTGCAGCACGCTTGATACGGTTAGGGATTCAAAGCTTGAAAGCTATTGCGATTGATATATCCATTGACAATATCAATGGGTGCATTATACTAATTAAAAGTCCTCACGTATTAAGTGGGAGATATAATAAAATGAAAATACTATGAAAAATGATGAAACATTAAACGTAAATAAAAATAATTGGGAAAATCTGTATTCTGAAAAAACGACTTTTTTGCAATATCCTGCGGATTGGATTATAAGATTCCATAATTTATATTTGAAAAAAAATCTACCAAGCGGAAAAGTGCTTGATTACGGATGCGGTACGGGCAACAATAGTATTTTCTTTCTTGACAAGGGATATGAGGTTTGGGGAATCGACGTAACCGAATCCTATAAGAAACTCGTTAAAGCCAATATGGAAAGCAGGGGCCACAACGTGTCTCTTATGGAAAAATTCGCTGTTCTCTCCCCCGATGCTAAACGATTGCCCTACGAAGACAACTTTTTTGATCTCATTGTCGCAAATCAGGTACTCTACTATCTGCCAACCGAAGAACATATTAAAAAAATCGTACAGGAATTCCACCGATGCCTGAAGCCGGGGGGTACGGTTTTTATCACCATGATGGGGCCAAAAAATTACTATATTGTGTATCATGCAAAACAGATTCTCAATAATAATGTATATGAAATTCATTTCGATGATCCCAATGACCGGCTCAAGGGATATCGAGAATTTATCTATCTTGTGCGTGATGAAAGCGAGCTCTGCCACCTTTTCTCGGAATTCACACCGGTCAATATCGGGTATCTTGACCAAGGTTTATTCACAGTAAAATCAAATTTCCATTGGATTTTTGTGGGACAAAAAAAATAGACAGTTGCTGGCACGGATATTTTAAAAGCTCCACCAAAATCGTGGAGCTTTTTTTATATTATTAAAATAAAAATAATTCCTAAAATTCCAAGCGCGAAAGCAATGTATTCTTCGATAACAAATTTTTTATTTTCGTGAAAAAAAAACCAGCCTATAAAAATTGGGATAATTGTGCCAAAAATATTTTTCAACGGCAAAACAACTGATACGGAACCGCCAAGCTCAAAAACTCGATAGAGCGCCAAAAGCGCGCCTACAACACAAATGCTTAATGGAAATATTACAAACACATTTTTCAATTCAAGGCTTAATGGATTTTCCTTTAAAGTAATCATAAGAAATATTGACCCTAAAAAAGATCCTCCGTACCAACTTGCTAAAAATGTCTGATGAGAAACCGTGGAAGAAAAAATTTTTAGCAAAAAAGTGCTCACTCCGCCGATAATGACAATCACAAATATGTAATATAACCAACGCGATTGCGTTTTATTTTTGGCTGCATACGATGATTTGAATATTCCCATAGACACGAAACACAGCGCAATGCCAACAATCTCAAGAGGGTTGAGCGTTTTTGCTTCCCTTAGAATAATTAAAGCCAAAATTACTGCCACGATATCCACAAGTGGCAAAAACAAAGTGGTTTGGCTTAGGCTTGATTCTGTCGCTTTCCAAAAATAATAACTGGCAATGGCATTGAATATGCCCATAAAACCTATAATGACCGCGGAAATGTCGAATGAAAATCCGCCTGAAAATAGGACATATGCCAATGCAAGCATCGCGGAAAATAAAAACTGATAAAATATCCCTAATGTTTTCTTTGGAAGAACATCAGTAAGCGCCTTTGTCAAAAACGAACTCCCAATCCCAAAAATTACCAAAAAAATAAAACCTATTTCCCAGCCCATATTTTTCCTCCCATGACATTAAAGTGCAAATTTTCCATATTAAGATTTTTTTTCCAAGGAGTCAAGATGACGGAGCATCTTCTCTCCGAGTTTATGACATATCAGATTATTCATAAAAAGCTCATATCCATTCTCTGCTATTTTTTGAATCGTTGTGTTATGGTGAAATGCCCAAAGGATAGTATTGGCCAAATCATCTGCATTTCCCGGCTTGAATGTAAGACAGGTTTCTCCTTCGCTTAACAATTCCATCACACCCGGATTCCTTGCAGTAATATAGGGAAGCTTAAGAGCAAGGCTTTCATATGCTTTATGCGGAATCGTACGCTCCAATCTTTCGTGGGACGACAATTGCCCCAAGCTCAGATGGCATTTCTGCATTTCCAGCCGCAATTTCTCGTCTGATAAATATTCCGCAATAAGCGTTATATTTTTTATATTGAGCTCTTTGATTAATTTTTGTATCCCCCCAAGCTCCATACCGTTTGCCAACATCAAAAAATGGATGGGATATTTTTCCAGAGCCTTTGCCGCTTTAACGGCAACGCAGCCGCCAGCTTCAGGCAAAAGGCGCCCACGAAACAATACGGTATATTTTTTATTTTTTTCAACTAAGGGCTGATAAAAAAAAATTTCTTCATCAACGCCTATCCAAGCGTGATAGAATTTCTTTTCCGGCAACTTATACATTTTTTTAAAATATTCAATCTGATGCCTTGATTCAAGCATCGTAAACCAGGCGATTCGGCAAGCCAAAAAATCCAACAACCAATAATAATATCCTTTTAATGAAACGCGGCGAGCTAAATTTCTTGAAATAATCAAACGCTCGTATACCGAGCAAAGCGCGTTATAAATCATTTTCTTTCTACAGAAAGGCCATAAAAAAATTATAATAAGTGGGCTATCATACCCAACCATTACATAATCTACCTCCTTTGCATGCAATCGATATTTTTGAAGAATCTGAGAATACCTTAAAAAACCATGGATACCATGAAAAGAATATTCTATAATTTCCACATTATTTTTTCTTAATCCGCTTTTATATACTCCGTCCACAGATGAATGTATGGGAGCAAAACTAAAAAAAAGTATTTTCATATTTTTTTTCTTTACATTCTTGCTTGGTCTTCGGTTTTTGTAAAATCATCGATACCCCATATCCGCTTACGATACAGTATAGCGGGGCAAAAACAACGCGATATCTGACATACCCGACTATACCTGCGGTTATAATAAAATAGCTTATTATAACAAGCGTCATTGAGCCGAATAATTTTATTTTATTTTTATACATATGCATTATCCCCAAGAAAAAACAAAAAAATACAACGGTCTGAATAAAAAATAAAATTGGGGTTAAAAAATATTCTTTTTCCGCGTTTCTAAGGATACGCGTAAATCTCCCTGTCATGGTTTCTGAAAGCACCCAACCGTTTCCCATGGGAGATGGGATATGATACTGTGAAAAAATAATATTTTTAGGTGTTCCCAAAATCATATTTACGCTTCCTTTCAGGTGGTAGAAGAGATATTCAAAAGGGTGTTTTTTTATATAATTCATTGCCACTTTTTTTTGAATTTCTGATTTTAGGAACATATTTTCCGTTCCATCAAGGGCCTTGCCCAAAAGCTCCTCTTTCGACGCCTCCATGCTCTTGTTTTCTAATATAGATTTTACTTTTGCCGCATTGTATTCCATAAGGTTGTAGCCTTCAATACTTGTTATAGAATAATACCCAAAATTAATATAATTCCTTATTTGCCACGGAAATAATATTAATAAAAAAATAAATAGATACAATATGCATCTACCAATACTCTCAAAAAGGCGATAATATGGAAAGAATAAAAATGGTATTATAAAAATCGGAAGGTATTGAGATACAGGCCTTATAAGTGTTGCCAAACCAAGCAATGCTGCGCTTATTATAACGAAAGAAAGGTTCCCATATTTAATCGCTTTAATAAGAAAAAATATTGACAGAGAAAAAATACAAACAAAGATTGTTTCGGCCATCAATTGTGTGGCCAAAATTGAAGCTAAGATATTTATTGAGTATAAAAAAGATGCTATCAACCCTGCCCGATGGGATTGAAATATTTCTTTTGAAGTAAAATAAATTACAATGCCTGTCGCCACATCAATTATTATCTGAAATAACAGCGTGAGCCAAATCTTTATTCCAAAAATATAAAAAATTATTGCTAAAAAAATAGGATATACAGGAGTTCGAAAACCATCGAATGATTGAAAAGATTTATTTGTCAGCAAATCTATCGCAAGCCGATAGTACTGGGTCGCATCCGAGACAAGAACGCTTTGCGTAACTGCCGAGCCTTTCCACGGCTGCAACGCAAAAAAGAAAATAATCCGCACCAAAAAAGCAAGGATAATTATATACAACAAATGTTTATTATAAATAATGTTATTTTTTTTCATGGTAGTCTTCCTCGGTGTTAACGGCCCATATATTTTCTTTTGATTGAATGCCATTAATAATATTGTCTACGGCAACCATGGCTGTCAGCATAGAATGATCCATGTTGTTATATTTATGCATACCGTTTCTTCCTATTAATATAAGATTTTCAAACGTATCAAGATATTCCCTTATCTCCCCAAAGCGTTCATATGACCCAAAATAAGCAGGATATGTTTTTTCCACCCGCACGACATGTGTTTCGATAATATTTTTTTTGTCAACAATACCGATACTCGCAAGTTCGTCCGAAGCAAGCATAATCATTTCGTCATCACTTTTTTTCCAAATAGCATCGTTTTTTGTGCAAAAATATTCCAGGCTCAATAAAACGTTCTCATGGTTTTTCACAAGATATGGGCTCATATTATTGCATATCTGTATCCTGCCCACTTTTACGTCGTGTTCTTGTATATAAAGCCAATTATCTTTTATTGGCAAGCCGTCGCTGTCTTTCAATATTAATCCTTTTACCATCATCACAACAAGCACCATATCGCGGTACATAAGACCTTCGCTTATTTCCAATTTATCTTTCGGCGCATTTTTTATTCCGCGCACAAGCTCTTGAATTGGCATGGTTGAAAAAAAATAGTCGCCGATAAATTCTTTTTTCTCTTCACCTCCGACATCCGCCACCGCCCCCTTTATAGTGTTTCCTTCGGATATAAAATTTTCAATGGCGTGATGAAACAAAATCTGACCACCCTTATTTTTAATTATATTCGCGACTTCTTCCCACATTTGTCCTGCTCCAAATTTTGGATACATAAACTGCTCTACAAGCGAGGTTTCTTTATTTTTTTTGTTTAAATTACTATTTTTTATAAATATTTTTTGCAACGCATCAATAAGTGCCTTTCGTATTGATAAACCCTTGACTCTTTGCGCACCCCACTCCGCGCTGATTTGCGAGCACGGAATACCCCATACCTTTTCAGTATATGATTCAAAAAAAGTAGAATAAAGTTCTTTCCCAAAACGGTTGATATAAAACTGCTCTAAATTTTTTTCATTTTGTATGGGGAAAATAATGGCTTTTGCGTAGCTTAGGCCAATAATAAAAATTTTTATTACGCCCAATTTTTTCAACGTATCAATGCTTAAGCTAATCGGATAATCAAAAAGTTTTCGTAGAAAATATATCCTTGTAATTCTTTGGCGTATCAGCATAACTTCTTGATTTTTTTCAGGATCAGGACCGTCCTCGCTCATAACTTTCATGCTCCTATGATGATACTGAACAGTTTCTGCGCGCCGCAATTTTTGAAGAGGCAATATATTAAACCACCAATTTGTAATCCTGTTTGATTTTGAAAAAAATCTATGAGGTCCAATATCGGATTTGTTGCCATCAAAGTCTATAGTCCGCGCGAGCCCGCCGATAAAAGAGCTTTTTTCTAAAATAATTGGCTTAATATCTGTTCTTGTCAATAATTCGTACGCGGCTGTCAATCCTGCCGGTCCCGCTCCGATGATTATTGCTATTTTTTGTTTATTATCCATAATCAAAAACTAAATTTGTAAATTTTTAAATTGTCGACCTCCCATAACAATGAAATTTTTTGCTGCAAATATTCAGGCATTGTTGAATTTAATTTATCATCCCATACTAATATATCTAATCGCGAAGCATTCATTTTTTCGTATTCTTTTTTTTCAATAAAATTTTTATATTGATTGGCAAAGGATGATTTTTCTTCATTTGACAAACATTCCATACATCCATACAATCTCTTATTTCTTGCTCCACCAGTAAATCTTGACAAATCTGCTTTTGTAGCATTATAAAAATTTTCCTCGGCTCCCGCCTCCACGCCCCTCATCCATGCCAATAAAAAAATATTATACAATAATCTTTTTGGATTTGTATTATTTAAATGGGAATATATTCCGTCGTACGGATAATGATGCGTATATGTGGAAACATTGATTGAGAAGTTCCGGTTATTGCTCAATATAACCTCCTCATTTTCGTATTCTTTATCAAGTCTGCTGAATATCTTTCCCCACGTCTGCATTTGCGAATATTTTGGATACATAAAATAATAACTATTTTTTTGTACTACAATCGCATACCCAAAATTTATAATCAATATAAAAAACAGAAAGCAATATGAAAACACTTTTAGATTTCTATATACAATTCTAAAGAGAGAATAGGTTAAAACAGCTATGCCAATCGGCACATTAAAATACCAATGAAAGTGGCCTAAAAATAAAATTTTTCCAGTTATAATTTGCTGGTTAATCACAATGAATCCGGTTGCCAAAAGCAATAAAGAAAAATAATAAAAATTATTTTTTTCCTGCTTATAATATGCAAGAAGCAATAGAATCAAACTCGCAAATACAATTTTTGAAAATACAAATTGACGCGACGCGTATAAATTATATCTTTCAGCCGTTGCCATATAGTTCAACCCGTGAATTGTAAAATAAAAGATTATCCAATATGGCAACGACACAACCAGCCCCGTGATCCCTATCCTTATAATACGTGCGATCATCATTCGCTCTTTTTTTATAAAATAAAATACGAAAAATAGCATAGATAATGTCAATATATATAACCATGAATATATATAAATATATATGCTTGCTCCAAATAAAATTCCGGCAATATAGGGAAACTTGCGTTCGGGTTTTGTGATGCTAAAATATAAAAAAATTAAAAATAGAAAAAAAACCATTGAACTTATTTCCGGAATAACCGGGCGCGAATAAGTAAGAAAACTTATATTATTCAAATTGCTGAATTTTAACTGAATAAAATTTATTAGCTCTTTTGGAGAATATGCAATCTGCGATCCTAAAAGAATAAAAACACCTATGGCGGATGCAATAAATTTATTTTTTATCACGAGATAAAAAAACACATATATAATTAAAAACAAAATAATTGGAAAAATAAATCTTGTTCCCCAAACAATGGATGACGTATCGCTAAAAATTATTTTTAGTGGCAAAAACACTAATTCGCCAAGTGGCGGCTGAAAAAAAATATCGTTCCTTTCCTCATATAAAAATGGATTTCCTGCGAAATAGTGGCCGTCGAAAATTTCTCGAATACGGCCAGAATAATATTCTTCGTTATCCGTACCGGCTAAATATATGCCATGGTAATTTTCACCAAGCTCCAACTGAAAAAATAGCTGTGGAGATATATATAGTATACCAACGGTCAAAGACAATAAAATAGCAAAAAAGTGATTCTTAATAAATTGTAATACGAAATTCATACAATTATATGTGCGCTGAATAATTACCTATTTTTTAAAAAATATATAATATCCGCTTGTCTGATTGCTCTTTGTTTTACCAAAAATTTTATCAAAAAAATTTCCAAAAAATTCTATAATTTTATATTTACCCAGCGGACTTATCCTTAACCATGTTGCTATGGCTCCGCGAACATTTTCAACCTCCATTGAAGTAAAATTTTTAAATAAAATTCCCAAAGAATCTTTTGTAAATCTCCAATAATCCTTGTAATATCCTTCATGAGAATGATAATAATATAAAAACGGAACATATACGAAACAATACCCTCCTTGTTTTAAAACTCTATGCATCTCTTGGCACGCTTTCCATGGGTTCTCAACATGTTCAAGCACGGCAATACATATAATTGCATCGCAAGAATTATCGGAAAATGGAAGATTGTGTATGTCGCCAACGATATCCGGATTGTAATCTTTCACCGGATCCAATATTTTATAATTTACTTTTTTAATAAGTGGGGTAATCCACTCTCTGTCCCGTGATTGGCGGTTTCCCCTTCCCTTCAAAGCCCGCAACCCGCCTCCAATATCAATAATATTTTTTTTCTCAGTAAAAATAATTTTTATCTTGTCTTCAAAGAATTTATCCCACATATTTTTCATAGAATTTTTTTTATTCCTTTCTTAAAAGGAATTGGCGAATATCCAAAGTCTTTGCGCGCCGGATCAATATCCCCTGATTTTTTGCATAAAAGGCGCGGTACTTGATCACGGACAACAAAATCTTTTTTACAAATACTTAGCGCGTATGCCAAAACTTTAATCATAAAAATTGGGATGTGCACTCTTATTTTAAATATATTAAGTTGCTTTGATATTATATCAATAATTTCTTCCAGAGAATATTCATTAGGACCGCCAATTACATAAGTCTTTTTATTTGCTTTTGGCTCTTCTATCACTTTTATTATGGCATGGATAACATCATCTATATACACGGGGCAAAGCGTATAAGAGCCGTCACCGACAATAGGGATAAACCTTGCTTTTCTGATAATCCTTACGAGCCTTGCTATGGCCTCCTTATCTCCTGCGCCATATACCTCAGCAGGACGCAATACTACCCATTCATTGAAAAAATTCTTCACAGCTTGTTCCGCCAATAACTTTGAATAAGCATATCCCCCGCCATCCGAGCTCGCGGTCCTTGAACTTAAATATATAAATCTCTTTGTATTATTTTTTTTGCAGGATTCCAAAAGATTTTTTGTTCCTTCGGTGTTGATGGAAAAATACAATTTGGTGATGTTGGTATGGGTTATCCCTGCCATATGAACGACAACGTCCATATCAACGGTTGCTTTATCAAGACTATTTTTATTCAAAAGATCGCCCACGACACAAACCACCCGCTGATCTTGAAATTTGGCGCGATCTTCCTCTTTTATTAAAACTGAGATTGAATGCCCAAACGGAACAATAAAATCAATCAATTTTTTCCCTATTATTCCGGTAGCGCCGGTAATTAAAATCTTCATATTATTATTTTTTGAATTCATTTATTCTGTATCGAATCATATTCCGCAAGAATTCAAACACGGTGCCCATCTTAATAAACGACCTTCTCCCTGTTAATCCTAAAAAAACCGTTGGGATCTCGCCAATCTTCAGATTGAGTCTCCGCGCTTGAATCATTATTTCCGCATCAATAAACCAATCGTCGGATGTAAGATGAAATTTTTCATATGCTTGCCGAGTAAAGATTTTTGGCTTAGCGTTAATATCTTTTGTGTGTAGCCCGGGAAATAAAATATGAAATATATTGTTGTATACGGCTGAAATACATTTCCTCCACACACTGTCTCCGCGCTTAATCCTAAAAGTTTTAACCAAATCAAATTTTTCATCTTTTATTTTTTTATATACCTTAGCTATATCCCCAATCGGCATTTGACCATCTCCATCTATCACTGCGATATATTGGCCACTTGCTATTTCTAAACCGCTTTTCATATCCCAGCCCATCATCCCTTCTTTTACTTTTGCAATATAACGAATCCTTGAATCATTCGATGCAATATCGGCAACAACTATTGGGGTTATGTCGTGCGAATCTTTTAAATAATTTCCAACAAGCATGAGCTCGTAATTTTTTATATTATTTACTTCCAGCTCTTGAATTGTTTTTTTTACAAAATCTCGCGCCGACTCTCCGGCACGATAACATAAAATAACAATTGATAATTCTATTTTTCCTGTATAAAAAATATTCATAATTATTGAGCACCAATGGTATCGGCGTTTTTTGCTATATTATTTTTTTAATATCATAGAATAATATATACATCCGCCGTTTCTGAAACTATTTTCTTTCACGCAGTAAAAATACTGTAATATTATTTTCTTATATTCGTTGGGTTTTCTGATAAAATCGCCTTTATCAAATTTTTGTACCAGCCGTACAAATCTGTTCTCCAATTCTTCAATTTTTGCGTCTTCCATTATTAGCAGTGCACCGTCATTTTTTAAAACGCGGCGAATTTCCTTTATAACTTGTAAAAAATGTTCATCCGACAAATGATGCAGCATTGCCATAACCAAAACAAAATCAAAGGTCAAATCCGGAAAATCAAGCTTTGTTGCGTCCATTACACGGAAATCGCCTTTTTTTATTTTCTTTGCGTACTGAATATATTTTGGGGATATATCTATGCCAACATAGGTTTGGGACTGAAAACACTCATAGAATTCGCCAGTTCCGCAACCGATGTCAAGCACTTTCAAATTTTTTTTCTCACCCAAAGTCGCCTGAATAATTTCTTTTTGTTTTTTAAAATTCAATTCAATAATTTTTCTTACTATTGTAAAAGCTCCTGGATGCTTGGCTAAAAAATTTCTTAATTCTTCAAGCATAAAATTATTTATATATAAACTTAATAATATTTTCAGCTCTTTTCTCCCATGAATATTCCCTAAGATCGCGCATATAAGTTGCGTTCATATCCAGCGTTTTAATAATCTCCGATAGATTCTTTGGATCATCGGCTTTAAAATAAAAAATACCTTTAAATTTTTCTCCTATCTCATGAAGCGACGGAATATCGCTTGCGATTATCGGCTTTCTGCTGGTAAGATATTCAAAAAACTTTAATGGCGACGTATAAGAAACTGATATTTTATTTTTAGCGCTATTCGGAATGATTAATGCGTCCGAGGCAATTATATAATAAGGAATTTCACTGTATGCGATATGGCCAATTATGGATATGTTGCTTTTATTAATATTGGCTTGGATGAATTTATCCGCGTCATATTTTGTACCCCCGACAAAAACAATATGGTAAGACTCATCTAAATAAACCGACGCGTCAGCCAGTGTTTGCGCTCCCTTCCAATCATATAAATGCCCGGTATAAATAATAATTTTTTTATTTTCAGGCAACCCAATTTTTTTTCTGCATTCATTTTTATTCATTGGCATGGAAAAACTTTTAATATCAACTCCATCGCGGGCTATAATAATTTTATCTTTTTCAATTCCATTTTCTACAAGTTCATTTTTCAGTATTTCTGTAATAGCCACTATGGCATGGCATCTATTCCAATATTTAATATACCACTTTTTATTTTTCGGCAAGGTATGCGCTTCCCAAATTACTTTTTTTGAAAAAAATTGTATAAAAGGAAGTAGATATTCATCTCGTGTATACAAAATAATATCACGATCCTTCCTCCTTAATAATAAATAAATGCACAGGCTGGCAACAAAAAAAACACTTTGAAACTTAATATAAATTCCTTGCGGCAGCTTCATGAGCCAATATGGATCAAGCGACCATATTTTTTTTACCATAAAGCTCTTCTTTACTTTGTAGTAAGAATATGGATCCTTATTCGCGTTGAGGACATCTTTTTTTGTCGGAACAATAAGCTCAACCGAGCATTGGCGTGAAAACGCTTCACACATTTTCATTATTTGTATCCCGTGCGCTTTTTCCGTCGGAATCCGTATATTGGCAATGTAGATTATCTTCATTTTATGCCTGTAATTTTATAATAGTTTGATACACAAAAAGGTTGGGCGAAATATTTGCATTATATTTCTCAAGCCAGTTCGGATACCAAACGTGGCTTTCCCTTACAACCCGGAATCCCGCCCGTATAATCATCTCCTTAAAACCTTTATAGCTTAATAAATGTATGTGGCTTCTGTCGTTAAACACCTCCTTCAACCCATAGCGCCCCAAAAGCATCTTAATCCTGTTATTCCAAACGAGAAAATTCGGCGTAGTAATGATTAGCTTTCCATTGGGTGCAAGTATTTCCTTTATTATTGATAAAAATTTTTCTTGATCAAACAAATGCTCAATGAATTCGGCGCAAATAATAATATCAAACGGATTTTCAATAAATTGCTTTGGCCATTCTTCATTTTCAATGTCCAGTGCGTACGCTTCATCAAGGACTTTTTTTGCCTCATTAATGAGTTTTTCCGAAATGTCAATCCCGATAACAATATTGCTCTTCCTTTTAAGCTCCTTTCCGAAAAAACCAGTCGCGCACCCCATGTCCAAAATTCTTTTATTTTCCGTGCCTTCCTCCGAAACAAGCTCTAAAATTTTCTTTTTCCGAAGCTTATTCATCCCGTATTCTAGACCCCTCTGATCGTAATATTGTTGTATTATATTTTCTGCCATACAAAATAATTATCTGGTATAAATTTTCAAACCTCTTCTAAATCCTTTAGAAGCTGTGTGCCCAAAATTATTGGCGTAAGATTTTCTTTTATACATAACAACGCTTTTTTAGAAATATGATCCCGCAATTCCTGATTATTTTTTATATCTACTATTGCATCGGCAATAGCATCTATATCGGCGCGTTTGCATAAATAAACATTTTCTCTATGTGTGAATTTTTCGCGAATGGCAGGAGTATCGGATGTTATAACAGATATGCCCATGGCCATAAGTTCATACACCTTATTTGGTATTACCCGGTTCACCTTATCGGTATTTCCAAAAATTCCCAAGCCCACGTGGACCGATCCGATAAAATTCATAAGTTTCTCCGGCACCATAACAGGAAAAAAATCAACATTTGAAAGTTTCAATTCATTGGTCGCGAATTCTTTCATCTTTTTATAATCCTGCCCGCCTCCTATAATCCATAATCTTATATTTTCTTTTTCTAATTTTTTCATTGCCCCCAATACATACTCAATGCCATGAAGCGGGGTGATGTACCCATAAAAAACAGCTAGAAAACACTTTTCGTTTTTTTGTACATTTAATGGATGATATACATTATCATCAATTCCGTGGTATACCACAATTAATTTTTTTGAATTCATACGAAAGGTTTTAATAAAATATTGCGCGTGTTCTTTGGTGTCAAGAAGAACTCTGTCGGCAAGCGCGCAAGAAAGCCAATCCATACAATAATACCACAAAGCTTTTAAAGAATATGGACTGCAATTTTTCCTATCAAACACGTTTCCGTCGTACATAGAGGCAAATGCGTCAAAAACTATTGGTTTTTTTGAAATGAGTTTTGCAAATGGCATAATAATTTGCCCGGGAAATCCGACTAACATAATATCGTAATTGTTTCTTATTTCTCTGTGCTGTTTATATAAATTCCAAAATTTTTTAAATCCAGGCGTCCTGTCCTGAACCTCAATTACCTCAACACCACATTTTCTTAGCCCGATAATTGTATTTTTCGCGCGGCAATAATCTTTTTGATAAATTCCGAAGTAACAAATTTTCATAAAAAATTTTAAATATTTTTTCTCCACCATGCCAGCATATCGGGTAATGTTTGTTGCATAAAATCAATTTCAGGTTTCCAGCCGCTCGCTTTTTTAAATTTATTATTATCGCCGACAATCGCATTACCGTCATTCGGCCTCGTACCCGATGTATCTTTAATAAATTGAATGTTTTTTATTTCCGATAATCGTATGAGCGCGTCAAGAATTTCTTGAAGCCGAAGTCCGTTGCCGGAACAAATATTATATACATCGCCCGCTTGGCAATTTTGGGTAGCCATTACATATCCCCTGACAATATCCCGAACATCGGTAAAGTCCCGGACAGCTGACAAGTCGCGTATTTCCAAAATTGGCGGCCGTATTCCTTTTTCTATTTCAATAATTTTTCTTGCCATATTAGAAACAAAAAATATCGGGTTGCGCCGAGATCCCGTATGATTAAACGCCCTCATCCGGATAATTTTCATCCCGTAAGAGATAAAATATTGGTACCCCATGTAATCCTGCGCGAGCTTGCTTATGGCATAGGGAGATCTTGGGTGCAATTCTTCGTTTTCTTTAATAGGCAAATTCGCTTCGCCCACAAAACCATATTCCTCCGAAGAGCACGCAATAAGGATTATAGGATCAGCCTTGTCCTTTAACATCCTTACCGCTTCAAAGAGATTGGATTGCCCCAAGATATTCGTAGAAAGCGTTGAGGTCGGATCTTCCCAGGAAGAATGAACGTAGCTTTGCGCTGCCAGATGGTATATGCGATCCGGCGCCACTTTTGCAACAACCCTCTCAACTTCTTTTTTATTATTGATGTCGCAGGTCAGGATGTGTATTTTCTCAGAGAATGCTTTAATATTTTTGATATCCGTATCCGGAAGAATTGTACCAAAAATTTCCGCTTTATTTTTTTGCGATAGTATATATTCGGCAAGATGGCTTCCGGCAAACCCGGCAATACCGGTTATAAAAATCTTCATATTATAAAGTGTGTTCTATAATCTTTAAAAATTTCTTAATAATCGCGTCATAAGTATAATTTTCCATAACTCTTTTTCTCGCATCATCGCCCATTTGTTTTTGTAAATTCTCATCTGACAAAATTTTGACTATCGCGTCGGCAAGAGCTTTTGAATTTTTTATAGGAACAACAAGACCGGTCTGGCCGTCAATATTAATCTCAGGGCTTGCTCCCGCGTCAGTCGTTATGACCGGCAAGCCGCACGACATTCCCTCAATAGTCACCTGACCAAATGCCTCCATCCAAATCGAAGGAACCACAAAGACATCCGCGGCATTAATATATTCCGGGAGTTCGGAGAATGGCTTCCTGCCAAGTATTTGCACGCTACCGCCTACTCCAAGATTTTCAATCAATGCTTTCATTTTTTCGCTCTCGCCACCGCCGCCGATGATTGCCAACGACGCGTCAGAAATTCGCGCACGTACCTCAGGCATCGCTTCTAATAAATATCCTATCCCCTTTTCTTCAAAATTTATTCTCCCTATAAATAAAATGATTTTCTTTCCCCGTAGCCCAAGTTTTTTTCTTAAATCATTTTTATTCCCAAGGGGTTTGAATATATTCTCTTCAATAGAGATACCAAGATCTATTGACTTTGATTCATCAAGGCCAAGCTCTTTTCCTTCCCGAATCGCCGCCTTGCTGAGAAAAACTATGGCATCGGCATTTTTATAAATAGCTTTTGCGTACTTCATCTGCCTTTTTTTCCCGAGCAAAAGCTTAAGCTTAAAATTAAGAATGCCGCCCATCCCGATTTTATAAAAAAATTTGTACCATGGCTTTTCGCCAAAAATATCTTTCGGGGTCCTCTGAAAATGCCAGTGCCACGCCGTTATTTGCCGGAATATAAACGGCACACCAAGCCTGTGTTTTATTTTTGCAACTGCATAACCGGTTTCACGCGCTTGCCAAACATATACAATTTTACATCCCTGTCTTACAGCTTCCAAAACCATTTTTTGCGTTCGGACACTATAAATAAAAAAAATTATTCTGTTAAGGGGCCACGCCCAAATACTCGCCATCATAGGAGGCCAATATCTTTTTATTTTTACCCCATTAACATCCACGCTTCCCTTTTTAAAAAAACTTAAAAATGGCGCAACTACTGTTACCTCATGCCCGAGCGTTACCAAGCGCCTCATTTTTTCTATAAAATAATGATACGTGCCGAGATGTTCGCCAATTTCTTTTTCTGTTCCGAATTTATACGCTACAACGCATATTTTCATACAATCATATTTCAAATAAATATTCTTCTTCCTAAATCCATTTCCCTATCACTCTGATTATACCACTTGCAATTTTACTGCGATAGCATAAAAATAACAAGTCATACGCTTTTATCAATTTTTATATCTTTAACTTTCAACATCTGTACTCCATCTTCTATACCAAAATCTTTAATGATGCTCCGAATATCTTTAATAATATTATTTGAAGTAATCCATATACTCTTTTGAAGCTGATCAAAACCCAGATCTTTAAGCTTATTACGAAATATCTCCCGTTTATATTTAAATTTTTCAGGAATATCATAAAAAATCATCAATTGCTCGTTATGGGGCAATTTTTCTTTCTTTTGAATTTTTAACTGCAAGGAAAAAATCTTTTTCTGCGCTTTGGGGGTCAAAATAAAACCATACGATTTTTCGAATTTCTTTTTTTGTAGATACCCCCTCCTTTTTAAATTTGCCAAAGCACTGTGAATCTTCTGTCTTTTATTTTTATCTTCTAAAAATTCTTCCATCCACTTGCGATTTTCATACCTTTTCGGCAAACCTCTTAAAAAAGGTGGGATATAATGAAAACTAAAAACATGTTCAGTGGTATCAAAAAAATCAGAAAGAAATAATAACATTTTATCAGATAAAGAATATCCCATATCTTAAAATATCTATCAAAATTATGAATAAACTTTCTACTTGTCATTTTTCTGCGATAGCATAAAAATGACAAGTGATTATTATTATTATTATTATTATTTTCGTTTTCCGGTTGTGTATATTCCCTATTCATTCCCTCACTTCATATAGCTGATACAGAGCGTCATCGCCTTCGCCATAATAATCATTTTCAACTGCTTCTTCAAGTAGTTGTACGCCAAGTCTTTCCAAATCTTCCTTATGCCTTTCCATAAATCGTTGAGAGTTGGGACGAAGGTGCATATCTAAAAGTACTGGCTTTTTCTGCTCCTTGGCTTTTTCTTTCAGTTTTTGCGTAAATGCCTCCATCATATTCCAGCCGATTCCCTGCCCTTGCGCTTCCGGTGCAACCGCGATGTCTTCCAAATACACACAGGGTTCGCCATCAGAGGTTTCATCTTCAACGCCAACAATATACCCAAGCATTTCTAAAGTCTTCTTCCCCTTTCTCGTCCCCTGCAAGGTAATAGAATATTCCAAACCTTTTTCATCGTTAATATCTTGGATCAAACCCTGTCCCGCGATGAGGTCTTCATCTTCTTGCTGGTAAATTGTCCTTTCTAATCTTAGGATTTCCGAAAAATCTTTTTCCGTGAGATCCTTGGTGACCAGGCCTTTGAATTGCACCTTGGGAAGGTCTGTCTTTTCCTTCTTTTCCATATTCTGGCGTTTTGGATTTTCATCTTTTTCATCCCAAATAATTTTTACGCTTTTCTCCTCTGCCTCAAGAAAATAGCCGTCGGGACGGTTGCTGTTGCCAATTTTTTTGTAGGTGGACTCGTCATCGCGCAATATATTCTGATTGCTCGCGGTGGGAAGGTCATTATTTCTTTTGCCCAAGACAACTTTTTTTGCGCCTATGGTTCTGGCGTACTCTTGTAAAAACTCAAAAAGCTCTTGAGTAAGCTGTTCCGGATAGTTTGAACTGTACAGCGTATTGGATTCAATATTATCTACCACCAAAACTGGAGTGCCCCCCTCATCTTCACCCAGCCAGCACCAAGCGGCCGTCACTGGCTCTTGCTTGGTTTCGTCCCAGATATTAACAATTTGAATGCCCAGGTCAGTAGTGTAATCAGCAATGGTTGATTCTGCGCCATCCGCATGGTATCCGCTTTCAATGGAAATACAGCAGGGGGAATAATTGGCCTGATACAAATCAATATCTGGATTTCTTGCCCAGACAAATATGCTCATGGGCTGGGATTCAAGCTTTTCTTTTTCCGCGTCCTGCCGTTCAGAAAAAAGGTTAGCCAGAGTGCTCCGGTCAACATCATAGTGAGTGAGCTGTTCCTGGAAACCTTGCTGAATTTCCTGGATCAGCCCGGCTGACCTCTCCTCGCCTAATGCCGGCAGAATAGTGGCATAAAGAGTATTTCTAAAATCTTCCATTCTCCGCTCTAAAACACTAAATTTTGTCCTAAGCTCATCTTTTGCTTTGGCTATTTTTTCTTTTTGCTCTCTGATTTCTTTGCCGGATGGCGCCTTTTGGGCAGTGAGCTCCTGAAATTTGGCTTCCGCCTCCATGGCTCTTTCGTGCGCCAGGTGCACGTCATTTTTTAGTAATTGGAATGAATTAATGGTATTGATGAGTTTATTCCATACTGATACGGTGGCTGTCTTTTCCTTGGATTTTTCAGTGCTTTCCATTCCCTTAAGAATTCCTTGGGATTTTTTCTCATTGCCTTCTCTTTTCGCCTTTTCGTATTCCCCTCTCATCTTGGCAATCTTTTCATCAATGCCACCGCTTTCTGCCACGGGTATCTGGTGTTCCGAGAGTTCTTTATGATATGGCTTTACCGTTTCTTTGATGAGGTGAGCGTAGCTGTCAATGGTTTCTTTAATTCTATTGATCGGCGTGGCAATGGTTTCCGAAAATGCCACGGTGTTTTTGCGAGATGCCAAAGAAAAATATCGTACTTCATCATACGCGAGCCATTGTTCAACAGCAATGCCGCTGGCTTCAATTGCTTTATATATTTCTGTGTTTCTTTTAAAGTCTTTGAGCTTTTCCTGCATGGCCTGGCGGAACTCCAGGGACTCGGGATCTATTTCTGGATGTGCTGCCATGATTTCATTTTTGGCAGTGTACAGAAAGGTAATGTTTTCTCTTGAACTAGCATCCAATGATTCAAATTTTACCAAGAGCTTTGTGCCAAAACGGGGATTTCTCTCTACCGCGTCAAAAAGAAAAGGATTTTCATCAACGGTGGTAAAAAGTTTCTCGGGCGCTCCTCTATAGTTAAATAATGACATTACTACTTCAAGGGAACGCGTTGCTTGGCGGTAAAATTGCGCCGATTTTTCCTGAAGCTTTACGAGCAGTTCTTGAAGATCCGGAAATGCATCAATAATTTCCCGCGGGGTTATCTGAACGAAAAAATTTTCCCTAACTTCAAGGGCAGCATCTACCCAGCCGTGAGACAAATGCTCAATCATACCTTCCTTGGCAGCGGAATGCAACTCTGGCGATTGTAGAATTTCCTTGGAAACCTTCAATCGATTTTTGATGTTAAGGGCAGAATTTAGCCGGCTGTCAGACAAACACTTAATCATTCCTTCCTTGGCAGCGGATTGCACGACTTCCTCGGGAACCTTAAAGTCATCTTTGATTTCAAGGGCATCATCTATCTGGTCGCAAGACAAACACTTAATCATTCCTTCCTTGGCAGCGGATTGCACGACTTCCTCGGGAAGCTGAGATCCAACTTTGATTAGAAGGGCATAAAATATCCGGCCGTGAGACAGATGATCAATCATGCTTTGCTTAGCTTTTTCTTGATCTTCCGTGAGTTTAATTTCTGGTTTTTCTTTATCTGGTTCAGCTTCTTCAACTTTTTCACATTTTTTATGATCCCCATCCTCCAAGGGCAAGCCACAAGCCGGGCAAAGATTTTTATCTTCGACTTTTTCTTCAGTTTTTTTTCTGTTTTCCACTGGCAATTCAGCAGGTTTCTCTAATAGCTTTTCCGGCCTTGATTCTTTTTGTTTTTCCAGCCCTGTTTCAAATTGTTGACCTTCGGATTTTTCGGTCATAGTATTAAAATTATAAATTACAAATCAGGAATAATATATATTTTCTACTTGTCATTTTACTGCGATAGCATAAAAATGACAAGTAGAAAATATGTGGGTATAAATTTTAATATTCTTTTATAAATTTTCATATAACAAATTGTTTTACTATGAATTGTGCCAATGATCCGAGATTGTGTTTTTTCAACACCTCCTCGCGCAAAACTCTTCGAATCTTTTCTTTATTTTGGCGTGTTAGATTTTTTATCTGGAATAATTTTTTTGCAAGTTCTTTTGGCTGATCTTTTTCTATTAATAAATTATCGCTTACTATTCCCTTGAATGCCTTATTGGAAGTAATGACCGTGCATCCGCATGCCATTGCCTCTAAAACGGCCTTATCTACGCTTCCTGTATTGCTTAAATTAATAAAAACATCGGCTTCTTGATAAAATCTCACAACCTCCTTATTCGGTATCGGTCCTACAAATTCTATAATTTTCTCCAGATCCATGGCCCTTACCATCTGCTTTAAATTATCAAAATAGCTCTGATGCTCAGGCAATCCGGGTTCGCCTACAATTTTTACAATTAAATTTTTTTCACCGCCGTCGTCCAGCGAATCAATTGCTTTAATCAGGCTCTCTAAATCTTTGGTGGGGGAAATTCTTCCTACAGTTAGAATATGAAACAATGCGTCATCAGGATAATCTTTCCATATAGGATGAAACAGCTCGGTGTCAATGCCATGCCCCGTTGCTAATACTTTTTCGGAATGTATAGGAAAACTTTCCGGCGATGCGGTCAAAATCACGTTAGCCATCTTTACCAACAATTTTAGTTTCCACGTGATTGTGCCATGCGTATACCAAGAAACTATTTTTTTCCTATGGATTTTCGCATATGGCCAAATATTTAACGTATACTCCGGATTCATATGGCAAAATATTCCCTGCACTTTCGGAACAATTTTTATGGCATATTTTTGAAATTCTATGAAACGTCCAAACCGGCTGACTCCGACTTCTTTGCCAAGCGAATAAATCTCAACGTTGTCCGGCAATCCCGAAACATCACCTTTTTCAATGCAAATACAATACAACTTCGCATTCGCATCAAGATTTTTCAATTCTTGCGCAATTTTATCCACCCAGCCATAAGCGAAACCGGCCAAAGCGTCGGCGTGATCAATTTTTCTTGTTATCATGAGTATATTCATATCTAAAATATATTAATGTAGATTAAAACATCTTTGTACGGCAATACAATATTTTGAATCGTGAAATTCCCTGATTTGGTATTTTAAAATAATTTCCTTAAGCCATTGGGGCAATTCATCCGAATATTTTACTTCCATAATGGATGCATTTTCCAATAAAATATTGCCGTCAGATACCTTGTGAATTCCTTGAAACGAGCCTGCCGTGAATTCTTTATCAAAAATAACCCGGATATCTTTATTGAGCCCGCCGACCATAGCGCACCTTTTATAATTTACAAAAAGTATCGGCTTCATCTGATGCTGTGATGCAATTTGCAAAAATTCCTGTATAATTTCCCGGCTTTCGGCCGGCATATTTGAAGCTTTATCCAGCGACATATTTTGCATGATCCGTGAAAAATCCGAATAGCTGATTTTTACTCTAAATTTCTTTACATACTTTCCTTTTCTTTTTTTTATTTCAGGATATACGATAAAATCTTCAGTATCGGGCTCAACGTAAATCCTTAAACGGTATTTTGTCAATTCTTTTGTTATGTCCTTCCTTTGGTGATAGCATTGAAAATCTTGTGTATCAAAATAAACATTAATAATTTTATAAAAATTTCCGCCGGTAATATTTGAATATTCATCAAATTCCATAAATTTTCTCATTTCCCCAATTATCGTGTTGAGCTGATCCCAAGGAATAAGAAATTTTATTTCCTGGCGCAAAAAACTCGCGCTTTCTATAACATGAACGATATTGTTCCAAAATGCAATGATTTTTTCCGTTACAACCTTCCCATCAAAATTTTCAAAAACATATTTTTTTGCGTTTTGCCCCATTGCAAGCGCAACGTCAAAATTTTTCAGTATATATAATATCTTTTCGCCCATCAGACTATAATCTCCTATTCCAACTAAAAACCCGTTATACCCGTCTTTGATAATTTCCATTGCACCGGTTGTTGCTGTTGATATAACCGGTTTCCCGCACGCCGACGCTTCAATCAAAACCTTACCAAAGCTTTCACTAAGCGATGACAGGACAAAAATATCACAAGCATAATAGTATGCAATAATGTCTTTCTGTTCTTTTTGCTCCAAAAAATGCACGTCAAGCTTTTTTCCCGCGCATAAATCTTTCAGTTTTGCGCCTTCGCTTCCAGACCCTATGACAACAAGGGTTGCGTTATTGATTTTTTTTGCCACTTCCTCGTATGCATGTATCAGGGTTTCAATATCTTTAACTTTTTCCAGCCGCCCCACAAACAGGATAATTTTTTTATTTTCATAATCTTTTCGAATAGCCTCCACTTTGTTTATATCAGTATTTCCAAACTTTGATATATCAACGGGTGTCGGGATAACTTTTATTTTATTTTCAGGCACTCCATTCAAAATTAATTTTTTCTGTATACCAATACTCATTGCACGAAACGCGTCAGCTTCTTTCATATTATGTTTTGCCAGTAAAACCAGATACCTATTTTTCCAATCCTCTCTTAAAAAACTTCCATTATCCAAAAAATCTCCGTGGAAATGAATTAAAAGTTTTGTTGTATGCATTTTTTTCAGTCTTATTCCAACCGTTGCCGTTATAAATGGGTCTTGCGTGATTATAAGATCATAATGTTTTTTTTCAAACAATCGCCTTGCAATTTTCATCGCATCCCTGATATATAAAAATTTATATGATGAATTTGTAGGAAATGCCGATACATTTTCAGAAATTACGTAAGGCGAATATCCGCTTTTGCTAAAAACTATAATATCAATACTGTCTACACGCTTGCCATATTCTTTATGACGCTCGCAAACATCCCCAAGCTGCCCTTGCCCCAGCAATCCTTTATCCAAACTGATGATTAAAATATTCATACATTTTCCAATATTTTAATAGTTGAAGACATCATTTTTTCTTTTTCAAATTTTTTCAAAATATCCTTCGCGTTTGTTTTAAATAGTTCTTTTAATTTCGGATCTGAATAAATTTTTTTTACCGCTTCCACTATCTGATCCTCATTATCATATTCAACCAACAAACCGGTTTTCCCGTCTTCTATTACTTCGGGATTGCCTCCAATATTTGTGGTAACGATAGGAATGCCCGCCGAAAGGCATTCTAAAAGAGTATGTGATAATCCTTCGTATCCGGTATTAAGAATAAAAATTCCTGCGCCTCTAACGCTTTTCATAATATTTTGCCTTGTCTGGCAGGATAAAAATACTTTATTCTCAAGCCGTGCCTCTTTTATAAGCCGAAGCAATTTTCCTTCATCGGGTCCGCTTCCATAAATATTCAAAATAAAATTTTTATTAATTTCTAAAAGCTTTGGCATTATTTTTATCAATGTGGAAAAACCTTTCCACGGAACCAATCTTCCGGTTGTTACAATACTATTCGGATTAACGGAAACATCCGAGGTGATTTCTTCCGGAACAAAAGAATTATATATAACATTAATTTTATTTTCCTTAACTCCCCAGCCCATCACAATATTTTTTAAATAATTGCTTGGAACAATAACGGCATGTGCATTTTTTACAGTTAACCGCTCCAAATATTGCAATATGCCAGTTTTCCCGACCATCTTGATTTTTTGAAAATTATCAATTCCCATTTCTGTCGCGTTGGAATTTCTCGCTGACTCCCAGGCATAATCTCCCACCACCTTTACTGCGTATTTTTTTCCTAAAATATTATTCACAAGATAAGCCGGAATTCCACTCGAAATCGGCCCCTGAGCATATATGACATCAAATTTTTTTGCTAAAAAAAATAGTTTCAAAAAATATCGGACATAACGAATCAGGACAAAAGATTTTCTGGAAATCCGCGTTATAGTAAAATCATATGATTGTGTATCATCGCCACAACACAACACTTCAAAATCATAATGGTTTTCCTTCATCCAAAGCGCCAGATCCATCGCATATGTTGCTGGTCCTCCGATATCCGGCGGAAATATTTCGCACGCAAGTAATATTTTCATAATTTTTTACTTTTTAATTTCCTGATACTCTTCATCGGTGTTTACATTTAATACATCATAGTGGCCGCCAAGAGTATTTCTTGCGGCATATAATCCCGTTACAATAGAATGATCCATATTATTATAACGAAAAGCGCCGCCCCGCCCCACAATCTGCAAATTTTTTATTGATTTGATATATTCAAATATAATCTCAAGCGGCGCGCGGTATCCGATTTTATAAATAGGATATGTATCTTCCTGCCGCGCGACAAATCCGTCTATAATTTTTAAATTTTTCCCAAGCCCGACACGATGTAATTCATCTTTTGCATATTCAATCAATTTTTCATCATCCATTATCCAAAGATCATCACCTTCAAAACAAACATATTCCATCCCAAGCGATGTTTTTGATGCATCGGGCACCATAGAGGGACTCCAATTTTTAAAATTCTGTATGCGGCACACCTTAACTTCCGGGCTATGAATATAAATCCAATTGTCCGGAAATATATCAGGCGTATCAATTATCAGACAAACGGTAAAAAATCCCCGGAAACGCAAAAATTGCAATGCTTGTAAAATATTTTCTGGAGGTGCCGGCTGTATTTTTTGTATAAGCTCGGGGAGAGGTATGCTTGAAATAAAATTATCACCCTCAATAAGAGCCGTACTCCCATCATTGTTTCGCGTTTCTATTCCTTGCACCGCCATATCTTTAATATGAATCCGAACAACGCTGCAACGCAATTGTATTTCTCCGTTTTTCAATCTGATATTTTCAGCCATTTTCTCATACATCATTCCGGGACCGTATTTTGGATAATGGAATTCATCAATAAGACTTGTTTCTTTGGCTTTATTTGAAAAAAAAGCATTTATAATAGCCCGCGCCAAAGATAATCCCTTGATCCTTTGCGAGGCCCATTCCGCTCCTATCTCCGTTGTGGGTATGCCCCAAATTTTCTCCGTATATGTTTTAAAAAAAATGTTAAAAAGCCTTCTTCCAAATCTTGAGACAACCCATTCTTCAAAAGTGTCCATCTTCTTTTTACGTCTGAAAGAATGCTTTATCCGAGCGTAAAAATAACTCAATATAATTGCGACAGCCTGGTATATACCTATATTTTTTAAAGCATTCATCGGCCTAAGCGGATAAAAATAGAACTTCTTATCATAGTATATTCTTGATAGCCTCGGGCGTTTTAAAAAATCGTCACCCAGCGTTTCATTCCAAATATTTTGCACTTCTTTGTTTTTTGTAAAAAACCTGTGTCCGCCTATATCAAAATAATAATTTTTATAATTTATTGTTTTTGATAGCCCGCCGACTTGGCTATCTTTTTCAAGCAACAATACTTTTTTCTTGTTTTTTACAAGTTCATACCCCGCGGCCAAACCAGCCGGTCCGGCGCCCAAAACAACAGCAAAATTTTTTATTTTTTCTTCCATACTATTTTTTTTCAACTAATCCATTAAATATACCAGCCATTTTTATTGAAATACTGTCCCATTGATATTTTTCCATAACAAGCTTTCTTCCGTTTTCACTCAATTTTTTATATAAATTATCATCTTGCATCAATAACGTAATTTTTTCAGCCAAATCACTTGGATCGTCAACCGTACACAATAAACCGGTCTCATTGTCGTATAAAAAATCGGAAATTCCGCCGACAGGAGTGCCTATGACCGGCAAACCCATAGCCATTGCTTCCAAAAACGCGTTGCCAAGCCCCTCTGATCGCGATGGCCGAACAAAGATATCCGCTTGTACCAAATACTCATTTACTTTTTCCGGTATAACGTTTCCTATAAATTCAATCCTATCTTCAATCCCAAGGTCTTTTGCCAATTTTTTTAATTTCTCCTCCATGCTCCCCCCACCGACAACTATCAACTTAAAATTCAATTCGTAATCCGTAATTCGTAATTCTTTAATTGATTTTATTAAAACGTCAACGCCATTCTTTTTCTCCAGCCTTGAAACAGTTATAATCACTTTTTCATTATTCACTTTGAACTTTGAACTTTGAACTTTGAACTTATCTAAACCCACCCCATTCGGCACCACTTCCACCGGGCATTTTGCTCCCATCTTTTTCGCGCGATCAGCCAAAAAATTTGAAATCGCCTGGATACAATCAGCCTTGCGGTAAATATTTTTATACAAAGGCCTTATAAACCATGTGCGAAGCCATATATCTATTTCCGAATCCCCTTCCTGCAGTGTAAGTAAAAATGGAATGTTTGGATTATTTTTTTTAAAAAACAACCCCGCCAGTCCCGCCTGATTCGCCATCATCGCCCAGGTTATATCGTATTTTTTTTCTATGCACATCTTTTTGGCAACTCGTGCCGCCGCCCATGGAAAAAAATATTTACTCATTTTCCCATTACCGATTCTCAACACATTCACGCGACCAATCTTCTCCTCGCTTTTTTGCTTTCCGTCCAGATTCACCGTGATCATGTCAAATTCAAAATCAGGCAAGCGATCAGTAATTTCTTTAATCGCCACTTCGGCTCCGCCGACAAACGGAAAATAAGCGAGGGAAAAAATTAAAACTTTTTGCATAATAAATATTACTTAGAAAAACAAACCCTTACCGTTTTATTTACCCTTAATTTCTAATTACTAATTTTTAATTTCTAAACAATGCCTGATGTCTAATTTCAAAATTTTTATTTATTAGTTTATTAGGAATTTCTTAGGTTAATTAGAAATTAGGTCAATTAGAAATTTTATAATATTCTTTATACCACTGTAAAAACTTTTCTATCCCTTCTTCAATACCTGTTTTCGGCTCCCAGCCAAGTTTTGTTTTTGCCTTTTCAATATCAGCCCAAGTTTTTGGAACATCCCCCTCCTGCATTGGCAACAAATTTTTCTGAGTTTTCGCGCCAATATTTTTTTCAATAACTTGAATGAAATATTCAAGCGCAATTGGTTTATTATTTCCTAAATTATAAATTTCATACCCGGAATTTCTATCAATCGCGCGAATGATACCGTCAATAATATCGTCAATGTACGTAAAATCTCTTTCCATTTTTCCATTATTAAAAACATCAATTGGCCTGCCCTCAAAAATAGCTTTTGTAAATATAAAAAGAGCCATGTCCGGCCGCCCCCAGGGCCCATACACCGTAAAAAATCGTAAGCCCGTACAGTTCATTCCATACAAATGGTGGTACGTATGCGCCATAAGCTCATCAGCTTTTTTCGTTACCGCATATAATGAAACCGGATTATCCACCCTGTCGGTTTCAGAAAACGGCACCTTGGTATTGCCTCCATATACGGATGAAGACGACGCAAAGATGAAATTTCGCACCTGGTGTTTTTTCGCAAGCTCAAGGAGATTGAGCGTGCCGAGTATATTCGCCTTTTCGTACGCGAAAGGATTTTCGAGAGAATACCGGACTCCAGCCTGCGCCGCCAAATGGCATATGGCGTCAAATTTTTTGCTTGAAAAAATTTTATCCAATGCCGCAAAATCGCAAATATCAATTTCATTCATTTTAAAATTCACCCCTGATAAAAATTTTTCTATTCTGTCGCGCTTTAGTTTCGGATCGTAATAATTATTAAAATTATCAACACTCACAACAGAATCGCCCTGCGCCACAAGCGCTTGTATTAAAGCTGATCCTATAAATCCGGCCCCACCAGTGACAAGTATTTTAGGCATATTTAATTTCTGTTTTTTTAGGTTAATTAGGTAATTAGATAATTAGGTTAATTGTTTCTTCTGCCCTAGCAACTCCTCATTTATCTTCTGCACATCTTCAAGCAAAGGAACTTCCACACCCAGATCCTGCGCAAGATCAACAAGCGAAGCCAGATCTTTCGGCAAACATTTGCCGCCAAATCCCCTGAAACCCCCGTGCCATACATCAAAATTTCCCGGAGCCACTCGCCTATCGTGTTCAAACGCCTCGCGCACGATATTGTAATCAATACCAAGCGACTGGCATATATCATAAATCTGGTTTGCAAAAATAACTTTTGTAGCATAATACGAGTTCACCATATACTTTGTCATTTCAGCGGCTTTCGCCAACATAATTTTTGAATACTTTGCTTGCGGCAATATTGCCAAAATTTTTTCTGCAACATCTTTGCTTAACTTTGTATACCCGACGATTTGTTTATCAGGGTTCAAAAAATCCTGCGGCGCGGTTGAATTGTCTAAAAATTCCGGATTAAAAAGCAGGCGCAATTTTGGATATTTTTCTTGGAACATATCCGTAGTGCCGGGTACAACCGTTGATTTGATAATCACGACCTTGCCGTCCATATTGCTCAATTTTTCCAAAACCTCATCAACAATTGATGCATCAAAACCTGAATTTTCGTTATACGGCGTTGGAACACATATAAAAATATATTCTTGGCTTGCCACCTCATCCCACGGATCCATTGTTAAAAATTTGTCATAAACCTTAGCATTTTTAAAAAAATTTTTCACTGCCTTGCCCACCACTCCTCCCCCAATGATTCCAACGGATTTATGCATATAATTGCTTGATTATTAACAATTTACATACTATAATTATAAATAATTTCATCAAAGAAGTCAAAGGATAAATATGACTAAATTTAGTAAAATATTATTCATTATTACCCAATCTGAACTTGGCGGCGCGCAAAGATATGTTTTAGATTTGGCAAATCATTTAAAAGATAATAATTATGACATAATTGTTGCGTCCGGTCAATCCGGACATCTTTTAGATGAATGCAAAAAAAAATCAATACAAATACATATTTTTAAAAATTTGATCAGACCAATTCATCCGTTTAAGGATCTTTTTGCATTTTTTGAAATATATTCATTTATAAAAAAAGAAAAGCCGGATATCGTACATCTGAATTCTTCAAAATCAGGAATTTTAGGAGCTGTTGCGGCCAAGGCCGCCGGAGCGAAAAAGGTGGTTTATACGGTACATGGTTTTGTTTTTATGGAGCCCATGGCAAAATGGAAAAAAATATTTTATATATGCGCTGAAAAATTTTCTTCGTTT
>Ga0209211_10000688_pt1 | contig 67722 bp, 64 predicted proteins | sample RifGroA2_FD_183992 | JGI IMG/M metagenome (GOLD analysis project Ga0209211, IMG submission 183992) | Groundwater microbial communities from Rifle, Colorado, USA - Groundwater A2 (SPAdes) (version 2) | ecosystem: Environmental > Aquatic > Deep subsurface > Groundwater | place: Rifle, Colorado... | reverse complement strand
CCGCTCCTACAAGAGCTATCGCGGCTGAAGCCGCTCCTACAAGAGCTATCGCGGCTGAAGCCGCTCCTACAAGAGCTATCGCGGCTGAAGCCGCTCCTACAGGGGGCTTCAGGAGCGGTCTTCGAAAAGTTCGCGGCCGATCAGCATGCGGCGGATTTCGTTGGTGCCGGCGCCGATGGCGTACAGCTTGGCGTCGCGCAGCAGGCGGCCGGCCGGGTACTCGTTGATGTAGCCGTTGCCGCCCAGCGACTGGATGGCTTCCAGCGTCACCTGCACCGCGGCTTCGGATGCGTGCAGCAGGCAGCTGGCCGCGTCGGCGCGTGAGGCATGGCCGGCGTCGAAGTCGCGGGCCACCTGGTAGGTGAACGCGCGCGCCGATTGCAGCGCGGTGTACATGTCGGCGAGCTTGCCCTGCATCAGCCCGAAGGTGCCGATGGCCGCATCGAACTGCCGCCGCTCGCGAACGTAGGGCAGGGTGACGTCCAGCGCGGCCTGCATTAGTCCCAGCGGACCGCCGGTCAATACCAGGCGTTCGGTGTTCAGGCCCGACATCAGCACCTTGACGCCCTGGTTCACTTCGCCCAGCACGTTGGCTTCCGGAATCTCGCAGTTGTCGAACACCAGCTCGCAGGTGTTGGAACCGCGCATGCCGAGCTTGTCGAGTTTCTGCGCCGTGGAAAAACCCTGCATGCCGCGTTCGACGATGAACGCCGTCATGCCGCGCGAGCCGGCTTCCTTGCCCGCGGTGCGCATGTACACGATCAGCGTGTCGGCCTCGGGGCCGTTGGTAATCCACATCTTGCTGCCGTTGGCCACCCAGCGGCCGTCGCGCTTTTCGGCGCGGCAGCTCATGGACCCGACCACGTCGGAGCCCGCACCGGCTTCGCTCATCGCCAGCGCGCCCTTGGCTTCGCCGCTGCACAGGCCGGGCAGGTATTTGTTGCGCTGCGCTTGCGTGCCGTTGACGTACAGGTTTTGCGTGCACAGGTTGGAATGCGCGCCGTAGCTCAGCCCGATCGAACCGGAAGCGCGGGAGATTTCCTCCATCGCCACCACGTGCGCCAGGTAGCCCATGCCCGAGCCGCCGTATTCGGCCGGGATGGTGATGCCGAGCAGGCCCATGGCGCCCAGCTTCGGCCACAGGTCGAGCGGAAACGCATTGTCGTGGTCGATCTGCGCGGCACGCGGGGCAATTTTGCTCTCGGCGAAACGACGCACGGTGTCGCGCAGGGCATCGAGTTCGTCGCCGAGGTGGAAAGCACGCATCGCAGTCCCCTTAGCGGCCGCTACGGCCCTGGAATCGGGGCGCCGTCTGGCCCAGGTGCGGCAGGCGCAGTTTGCCGATGGCGGTGATGCGCTCTTCGGCCATGCGGTCGGCGGCCAGGTAGGTCGGGATGCTGTCGCGCTTGGCGATCTCGAAGATGCGGCCCAGGTTGAAATAGATCGTGCGCAGCATGCGCATGGCGCGCTCGCGGTTGTAGCCGTCGATTTCCAGCGACACATTCATCAGGCCGCCGGCGTTGACCGCGTAATCGGGCGCATACAGGATGCCGCGGCGGGTCACTTCGTCGCCGATCTCGTCGTCGGCCAACTGGTTGTTGGCGGCGCCGCAGATAATCTGGCACTTCAGGCGCGGCAGCGTGTTGACGTTGACCGTGCCGCCCAGCGCGCACGGCGAATAGACTTCGGCGTCGACGTCGTAGATCTCGTCCGGGGCAACCGCTTCGGCACCGTGCTCGTCGACCGCGCGCTGCACCAGCTCGGAGTTGATGTCGGTGACGAACACCTTCGCGCCGCGCTCGCGCAGCAGCTTGACGAATTCCATGCCGACATGGCCCACGCCCTGCACCGCGTACGCGTAGTTGCCGACGTCCTCGTTGCCGAACTTGACCTGCAGTGCGGCCATCAGGCCCTGCAAGGTGCCGTAGGCGGTGAACGGCGACGGGTCGCCCGAACCGCCATGCACCTGGTGCACGCCGGTGACGAACTCGGTTTCGCGGAACACGTATTCCATGTCGTTGACATCGATGCCGACGTCTTCGGCGGTGATGTAACGGCCGTTGAGCGAATTGACGAAACGGCCGAAGGCGCGGAACAGCGCTTCCGACTTGTCCTTGCTCGGGTCGCCGATGATCACGCCCTTGCCGCCGCCCAGGTTCAGGCCGGACACCGCCGCCTTGTAGGTCATGCCGCGCGACAGGCGCAGCACATCGTTGAGCGCGTCCTGTTCGGTGGCATAAGGCCACATGCGCAGGCCGCCCAGGGCCGGGCCCAACACCGAGTTATGGATGGCGATGATCGCCTTGAGGCCAGCGTCTTTGTTGTGGCAGAAGATGACTTCTTCGTGACCGGTTTGGGCGAGGGTTTCGAAAATCATGGAGAACTCCGGGACTGGATGCGCGGCCAAGGGTTCGAGTTTGGTCTCGAAAGTTCCTTGGCAAGTTCATCTAAGTCACTGTAATTTAAGGAATGGTTGGAAGCCGTTCGGGTCGGGCAGGGCGCTCGGCGCGGCGTAGTGTAAAGCAATCGCTCTAACGCTGACGTGCCCGCGGCGCGCGATGGCCTGTTTTTCCCGCTGGCGCCGTTCATCCAGATGCCTGGCTGCTTTGTCTCTCCCCGGAAAGCGGCTGGCACCAACCCTTGAGCAGGGAATTGGCGACCGCACTCCGGTCGCCTTTTTTTGCCCGATATCCCAACCGCGCACCGATGCTCGACAGGGCCTATATTTGGCGCTGGGAATGGCACCGGGAGCGACCGACGGCAATGGACCTGCAACAGTACCTGCGAATGATGGCCGAGAAGTCGGCCTCCGATGTGTTCCTCAGTCCCGGCGCGCCGCCGAACATAAAGATCGACGGCATTACCGCTCCCATCGGCAGCAAGCCACTGACCACGCTGCAGGTGCGCGAGATGGCGTATTCGGTGATGAACGAACGCCAGCAGGCCGAGTTCGAAGAGCAGTGGGAGATGAACCTGGCGATCGCGCTCGGCGACATCGGTCGCTTCCGCATCAACCTCTACCGGCAACGCGGCGACGTGGCCATGGCGATTCGCTACGTCACCAACAAGATTCCGACGATCGCCGAATTGAACCTGCCGCCCCTGCTGCAGGAGCTGATCATGCTGCCGCGCGGGCTGATCCTGTTCGTCGGCGCTACCGGGTCGGGCAAGACCTCCACCATGGCCTCGATGATCGATCACCGCAACCAGAACCGCACCGGGCACATCCTCACCGTCGAGGAGCCGATCGAATTCCTGCACTCGCACAAGAAATCGGTGGTCGACCAGCGCGAGATCGGGCTGGACACGCACAGTTACGCCAACGCGCTGAAGAACGCCATGCGCGAGGCGCCGGACGTGATCATGATCGGCGAGATCCGCGACCGCGAGACGATGCAGGCGGCCATCACCTATGCCGAAACCGGCCACCTGTGCCTGTCCACGCTGCACGCCAACAACGCCAACCAGACGCTCGATCGCATCATCAACTTCTTTCCCGACACCGCCCGCGCGCAGGCGCTGCTGGACATGTCCTTGAACCTGCGGGCGGTCATCTCGCAGCGACTGGTGCGGAGCATCGTTCCGGGCGTCAGGCGCGTGCCGGCGGTGGAGATCTTGCTGGAGTCACCGTACGTTTCCGACCTGATCTGCAAGGGCGACATCAGCGGGATCAAGGACGCGATGAAGCAAAGCACCGAAATGGGCATGCAGACTTTCGATGAGGCGCTGTATCGCCTGTTCGACGCCGGCCGGATCAGCTACCGCGACGCGATCGACATCGCCGATTCGCGCACCGACCTGGCCTTGCGCGTCCGTCTGGAGGGCAGGATGCCCGACGCGCAGGTCGACGCAACGCTGGCCATGGAAGAAGAATCCGAGCCCCCCCAGCCATAGATGCCGGGCAACGGCTAAGCTTCTCGTGTAGGAGCGGCTTCAGCCGCGATAACCCCGCCGCACAGCCCAACCCCGCCCCGCGCGCTACAATCTCGGTCTGCCTTACAGCCCCGAGTGCGCCATGTCCAACCCCGCCCCAACCCTCCCGAACGCCAACGCCCAGACCGAGCGCAGCCCCCTGCGCTTCGTCACCGCCGCCAGCCTCTTCGATGGCCATGACGCCGCCATCAACATCATGCGCCGCCTGATCCAGGCGCAGGGCGTGGAAGTAGTACATCTGGGCCACAACCGCTCGGTCGAAGACGTGGTGCGCGCCGCCTTGCAGGAAGACGCCGACGGCATTGCCCTGTCCAGCTACCAGGGCGGCCACATCGAATACTTCAAGTACATGGTCGACATGCTGCGCGAGCGCGGCGCCGCCCACATCCGCGTCTTCGGCGGCGGCGGCGGCACCATCACCCCCGAAGAAATCAAGGAACTCCAGGACTACGGCGTCGAACGCATCTACCACCCCAACGACGGCATGCACATGGGCCTCGTAAAAATGATCGAGGACCTAGTAGCCCGCACCAAAACCCACCGCCTCCCAACTGTAGGAGCGGCTTCAGCCGCGAAATCCGCCAGCAAAGACAACGAAATCAGCATAGGCAAGATGCTCTCCGCCATCGAAGAAGGCGCCTTCGAAGAATCCGAGCTCATAACCCTCCGCAAACAATGGCACCTAGCCGCCGGCAAAACCCCAGTCATCGGCCTCACCGGCACCGGCGGCGCCGGCAAATCGTCGGTCACCGACGAACTGATGAACCGCTTCCTGCAATCCTTCCCGGACATGCGCATCGCCGTCATCTCCGTCGACCCGACGCGTCGCCGCACCGGTGGCGCCTTGCTCGGCGACCGCATCCGCATGAACTCGCTGCGCTCGCCGCGCATCTTCATGCGCTCCATGGCCACGCGCCGCCAGCACGTAGCGACCAACGCCGTGCTGAAAGACTGCATCGCGTTCCTGAAAGGGCAGGGCTACGACCTGGTGCTGGTTGAAACCGCCGGCATCGGCCAGTCCGATTCCGAGATCGTCGACCTGGTCGACTTCCCCGTCTACGTCATGACCAGCGACTTCGGCGCCCCGTCGCAGCTCGAAAAGATCGACATGCTCGACTACGCCGAGCTGGTAGTGCTCAACAAATTCGACAAGCGCGGCGCCGAAGACGCCCTGCGCGACGTCCGCAAACAGTGGAAGCGCAACCGCGTCGCCTTCCAGATGAAAGACGAAGACGTCCCCGTCTACCCCACCATCGCCAGCCAGTTCAACGACCCCGGCATCACCTGGATGTTCACCAACCTCTGCCGCCTGGTCCGCGAAAAGCTCGGTGTAGGAGCGGCTTCAGCCGCGATCTCCTGGACCCCCCACCTGGACACAACATTGCGCGAACCCCGCGCCACAATCCTAATCCCCGGCCCCCGAGCCCGTTACCTGGCGGAGATCGCCGAACAAGGCCGCAGCATCAACGCCTCAATCGACATCCAAGCCGAAGCCGCCGACCGCGCCCAATCCTTCTGGCAATCCCTAAAGGCCCTAGGCGACGAAAAACTCCCCAAAATGCTCGCCCTCTACGACCACGACGACCTTGTGGGAGCGGCTTCAGCCGCGATTCCTTCCCACCACGAGAAGAGCAAAGGCATCGCGGCTGAAGCCGCTCCCACAGTGGATCGGTCGCTGTTGACGCTGCGGCAGCGTTACCAGGATGCGGTGAAATCCCTCTCCGCCGACGCCATCCACCTGCTGCGCGAATGGCCGGCCCGCCTCAAATCCATCGCCGACGACGTGACCGAATACCACGTCCGCGGCAAATCGATCAAAGTCGAAAACTACCGCGACTCCCTCTCGCACCAGAAGATCCCGAAGATCGCCGCCCCCACCTACAAAAGCTGGGGCGAGCTGCTGACCTTCCTGATGAAGGAAAACCTGCCCGGCGCCTATCCCTACACCGGCGGTGTGTATCCGTACCGCCGCGTCGGCGAGGATCCGATCCGCATGTTTGCCGGCGAAGGCACGCCCGAGCGGACCAACCGGCGGTTCCATTATTTGAGCGACGGCCAGCCGGTCGCGCGCCTGTCCACCGCGTTCGACTCGGTCACCCTGTATGGCGAAGACCCGGCAATGCGCCCGGACATCTTCGGCAAGGTCGGCAACTCCGGCGTGTCCATCGCCACGCTCGACGACATGAAGAAGCTGTACTCCGGCTTCGACCTGTGCTCGCCAACCACCTCGGTGTCGATGACCATCAACGGCCCGGCGCCGATGATCCTGGCGATGTTCATGAACACCGCCGTCGATCAACAAGTCGAGAAATACCTGAAAGCCGATGACGGCCGTTGGGCTGTCGCGCAAAAGGCCATCGACAAGTTCTTCGACGGCAAGCCACGTCCGAAATACGACGGCGAACTGCCGGGCCACAACAACGGACTCGGCCTCGCCTTGCTCGGTATCACCGGCGACCAACTGGTGGACGCGGAAACCTACGCCCGCATCCGCGCCGAAACCCTGAGCACCGTGCGCGGCACCGTGCAGGCCGACATCCTGAAGGAAGACCAGGCGCAGAACACCTGCATCTTCAGCACCGAGTTCGCGCTGCGCATGATGGGTGACATCCAGCAGTTCTTCGTCGACCACAAGGTGCGCAATTTCTACAGCGTCTCGATCTCCGGCTACCACATCGCCGAAGCCGGCGCGAACCCGATCAGCCAGCTCGCCTTCACCCTGAGCAACGGCTTCACGATTGTCGAGTATTACCTGGCAAGAGGCATGAAGGTCGACGACTTCGCGCCCAACCTGAGCTTCTTCTTCAGCAACGGCATGGACCCCGAATACACCGTCATCGGCCGCGTCGCCCGTCGCATATGGGCCCGCGCCATGCGCGAGCGCTACGGCGCCGACCCGCGCAGCCAGATGATGAAGTACCACATCCAGACCAGCGGCCGTTCATTGCATGCCCAGGAGATTCAGTTCAACGATATCCGGACGACGTTGCAGGCGTTGTATGCGTTGTTCGACAACTGCAATTCGCTGCACACGAACGCTTACGACGAAGCAATCACCACGCCGACTGAAGAATCGGTACGTCGCGCCGTCGCCATCCAGATGATCATCACCAAGGAACTCGGCCTGAATTTCTGCGAGAACCCGTGGCAGGGGAGTTTCATTGTCGACAAGCTGACCGATATCGTCGAGGAAGCGGTGTACAAGGAGTTCGAAGCGCTATCCGAGCGCGGCGGCGTGCTGGGCGCGATGGATACGATGTACCAGCGCGGGAAGATACAGGAAGAGTCGATGTATTACGAGCATAAGAAGCATGATGGCTCGTTGCCGTTGATCGGTGTGAATACCTTCCTGCCGAGGGAGCATGCTGGGGATATTGTGACTACGATTGAGTTGATTCGCAGCACGCCTGAGGAAAAGGCGCAGCAGATCGACAATGTTCAGACATTCCAGACGTTGAGAAATGGGCGTGCGCCTGTAGGAGCAGAGTCAGCCGCGAATGGGCTGGCTTACCTTCAAGCGACCGCTCGCGACCGAAAGAATATATTTGCTTCTTTAATGGAGGCGGTTAAGACCCATAGCTTGGGTCAGATTAGCCATGCCCTTTACGACGTAGGGGGAGAATATCGGCGGAACATGTGAGATTCCATTGTTGTTGTTTGCACCGGGCGGAATTGCGCCCGGTTTTTTCTGCTTTATGCTTGGAGCTTTTTCTTGCCAATACCCATGATTGATCTCTTTGCTGGACCTGGCGGCCTAGGCGAAGGGTTCTCTGCATTTCGCCGGTCAGGAAAACATCCTTTTCAATGCGCCCTCTCAATCGAGAGGGAGTGGTCCGCACACCAGACCCTTAGGCTTCGCGCGTTTTTCCGGGCGTTCAAGAATGGGAACGTTCCGCAAGACTATTTTCGATTCATACGTGGCGAAATCGGGATATCAGAATTGTTCTCGTCATATCCACTCGAGGCACAAATTGCCGAAGATGAGGCATGGTGCGTTGAGCTAGCGCCATCTACAGTGAATCAGGTTAGAGAGCGCATAAGAATAGCGCTTGGGAAATCAAAGTCCTGGATTCTACTGGGTGGGCCGCCCTGCCAGCCTTTTTCAATAGCTGGGAGAGCTAGAAACTCAAAGGGTACACGCTACTCGGACGGCAAAGAGACGCGGCATCAACTTTACGTTGAATACCTTCAGATAATTGCTGATTCATGGCCAACGGTTTTTGTTATGGAGAACGTTCGCGGGCTTCTATCAGCAAAATACGACGGCGAACGCATGTTCGATCGAATCGTGGAAGATCTCAAGGACCCAGCGGGTGCAGTTACTCGCATTCCAGGGAGAGGACGGTCTCGAAGTGGAAGAAGGCACACTTACCGATTATTTCCTGTGACCGATTATGGCTACGTGACGTCAGCCGATGATGCTGCATCTAACGACTACATTGTTAGAAGCGAGCGTCACGGAATACCACAGGCAAGGCACAGGTTGATAGTTTTGGGCGTGAGAGACGACGTGCGCGCAATGCCGGGCGTAATAAAACTTGCCCAAGAGGTTTCGGCCGCTGATGCGATTCGAGGACTTCCTAGGATAAGAGGTGGTCTATCGCGAGGTGACTCACCTGATGCGTGGTTCGCCTGTCTTAAGGCATCAGTCGGAAAGGATTGGTTCAAGCAGCTTGCCAAATCGGATGAAGCTACCTGGCTGGTCGCAAATCGGAAGCTTGAGGGGCTAAAAAAGCCGATAGGAAACCGCGGGGGACAATTTGTGCCTGGCTCTCCAGGGGTCGGGATCAATCCTGGATGGTATTTGGACTCGAGGTTAGGTGGCATTTCTAACCACTTCTCAAAAGGCCACATGGAGAGCGACCTCCATAGGTATTTTTTCTCAGCCTCATTTGCAGATGCGCACAATCGATCACCAAAGCTAGCTGATTTTCCGTCCTCGCTTCTTCCGCGCCACGAAAGCGCTCAGCGCGCGCTTGCCGGCAACAACTTTGCCGATCGGTTTCGAGTTCAGGTTGCGGACAGGCCGTCCAATACTGTTGTCAGTCACATCGCAAAGGATGGCCACTATTACATTCACTATGACGCGACTCAATGTCGATCGCTGACGGTAAGAGAGGCTGCAAGACTTCAAACGTTTCCAGACAACTATTTTTTCATGGGAAACGGAACCCAGCAATATACTCAAGTCGGGAATGCGGTGCCGCCACTATTGGCGAAGCAGATCGCTAAGGTTGTTTACGATCTTCTATTGAAGGCCTAATTAATCTCTGTGGACAGGATCTCAAAATCACGACGAAGCTGGAACATGAGTCAGATTCGAGGTTCGGATACGATCCCAGAAAGGCTCGTCCGCTCGGCATTACACAAATTGGGTTTTCGCTTTAGATTGAATGCGAACAACTTGCCGGGGCGTCCAGATATAGTGTTGCCACGGCATCAAACTGTAGTTTTCGTCCATGGCTGTTATTGGCATCGACACGAAGGCTGCAAGCTAAGTGCGACTCCGAAAACGCGTGTTGCTTTCTGGAATTTGAAATTTGCAGGAAATGTAGCGCGGGATGAGCTGAAAAAGACCGAGCTCGAGAAATTAGGGTGGAGAGTCGTTGTGGTTTGGGAATGCGAAGCTGAAGACGACCTGCTGCTGAAGCGCCGTCTAAGGGAGTTGCGCCTTAAATGATCTTGGCGGCGTAATTCACTTGAACCTATCGAACTCCTTCGGCAGAATCTGCGCAAATGTCTGCGGATTTATTTCTGGAAGATCCCATGTTCGCGTGTACTGATTCATTAGTTTGCCGAGCCGACGCGCCGAGTTTCCGGACGCCCCTAGCCTTCGTGCGCCTGTGCGGCTATCTATGTACAGTCTCGTCGCCAGCGCCATTGTTCCAGGGCAAGAAACAAGTTCAAAGCGCGCCGTAAACTGCTCTGTCAATTCACCTGGCTTGTTGAGCGGATTTAGCAATACCACCGCGGCTCGACTTGGATCGTCTCTGTGCAGTAAGAAGACATCCACTGGATTTGCCAGCAAATGCCGATATCGCCGCCGCCAATTGGTTAGTTCAGGGATATGTCGCGCATCTGCACCAGGCTTTCGATTGCCTCCGGAATCTGGTGGCGCGACCTGATCAAATAAGGCGAGAGAGAGCCATGCCCAGAATCCTTCCTCGGACCGCGGAATCTCGATGCCAGCTTGCGAGAACAGATCGTAAAGCCAATGAGCAAATTCCATCCTATTAGAAAATGTGTTTACGGGGTCAGGGAACGAGACAGGTATGCCTTCCCTAATCAACTCATCATCCGCCAAGAGCCCGACCGGAGGCGTCAGTGTGGAATTGGTGCGAAGTCTGGCGAGGTATTCACGAAACTTCAAAATCCCCGCAGCATTAAATATCCTGAAATTCATTGCTCATCGACCTCTGTAGGCGTCATTGCTCGGACAAAATCAGCCTTACGACTGCAGTGCCTGACTGCCGCGTCGATCCAGTCTATTCTGCCTTCGTCATCATCTGGTGCTGGGAGCGCTTCGGCAAATCCGAAAGTATCTCTCGGGAACCGGATCCATTTGTAGTGCCATCGCTCAGTGTCTTCAATAGATCCGGGCTCGTTTACGATGATTTCGGTTAACACTTTTCGAATTATCTCGGGATAGACAAGAGCTCGAAACTCAATGCGTCTTGGCAAGTCGCGATGCGGGTCCGCCGTCTGATCAATATACAAAATAGGGCCTCCCTCATCATTGAGGTCAACATCCCAGACTAGCCCCCCATTATCTCTCCATGCAGTGCGAAGGATGCCTGACTTCGGCGATGATATTTCGTCAGGATCGAGGGCCTTGAGCTGGTGCGCCTCAGCAAGTAGCTTTCCATTCTGGTCGGCCGCGTCAACAATCTTTACGCGGAATAGCGGCGCAATGTCGTCGGCAAACTCTGTCAGAAGGAGCGCTGCAGCCGCCGGCGAGATTGGCTTTTCAACCGTGCCGAAGTCAAAGCGCATCCGCGCGGCTGGGCTTGTACGATATGCTTCAACATACACGCGCCCAGTTGGCGACAACTTGGGAAGAGCAAGGTCAACTTCAAAGCCGCGTGGCTGCCCGACTACTGAGGGAGACAGTCGAATTCGTACGTGATCATGCGTCAACTTCATCCGCTTCGTGTAGTTCAGTCTCCGGATCGACATTTTCTGATTCCCTCGGATTATATGCGCGCACAATCAGGTCGCGATTTTCGTCAAACCCTGTCACTTTCGTTTGGAATTCTGGCCCACCAATCTCGATCTCGAATGAATTAGGTCCGACTATTTCCAGTTCGGCGTCTTTCTCTATTTCGATCGTGATCCCTGACTTGTCGCTTTGAAAATCGAAATCAGCGGGCTCGTATCTTTTCCACGGGCTTCCATTGAGGATGTCGTATGCCACGGCAATCCTCAATGATTCAGGTCGAACGTCAGGATCCTTCGCTGGTCCAATTACAAAGCCGCCAGAAATTCGCGAAATTCTAAATCGAGGTGGGCTCGGGACAATTGAGTCCGGGTCCATATCAGTATCCGAGCCCTTGTCTTTCGTCTTTTTCGCCGCATCGGGTGGCGACGGCGTCTTGTCTGGCTTGGGTATGGCAAAGAAATCAATTGTCACGGTGGGGTCTGGTTCTTCGTCGCCAGACCGCAGCAAGCTTACGAGCTGCTTTACCGCAGTCTTGACGAATGTAATGACGTAGCTGCCGTCCTTGTAAGCGTTGCGAAAGTTCGCCGTCTTAGGATCCCAGTCAGTATGATTAGGTGGCTCGGCAGCTCGAAGTAAGTTAGCTAACGGACTGTGCTCAATGACGACCAATGCCCGAATTTTTGGAACGCCAATTGCGCGTTTCACACCACTAATTGCCAGCTCCTCACGAAAGAATGCGGGCCGCAAGACCTGATCTCCGCTATGGTATTCAGCGAAAACGTCAAAATAGGTCAACGTTTGCTCTGCGCCAGATTCGGCGGGTACCTGCAGCGGTACGCGGACGGCGATCCGCCCATTTTGGACTAGCTGCAAATTCAAAGCGTCGCGTACTTCTTCGGGCAACGAGTCACCTCCCCAGCGGGGGGGCTGAGGCGGCTGAAGTAGCTTCGCCCTCTCTGAGTCCGGAAGTGCGATTGCCCAAGCGGCGAGGTCGACGTTTGGAGAGTATTGAGGAAGGCATGTAGCTACTGTCTTGACGATAGATGAGGAACTGATCAGCACCTCGTCGTTTCCTTGGGCCAACACGACTTCCAAACTGCCGGAAAGTATTGCGAAGTAAAATTGCTCAAGAACCGCCTTGCGTAAATCCTCAAAGGTCATCTCAGGATCGGGCCAAGGGAGGACAAGACTAAGTCCGGGTTCGTCGACTCTAGTCACTCGAAAGTCTGCGCGGAGGCGCTGAATAAGACCCGTATCTTCGTATGGCCTGGGTACTTCGTCCGGAAGCCAGCTACTTGCTAGGTAGCTTGCTGGCTGGAATTGCTCGCCTTGGACCCTTCTGATCTTGAATATTGCCTTTCCCATCACGAGCCTACGGCCATCTGTCCTGCGAACGGTAAAGGCGATATACCCATTAATTCGACTAGATCTCGGAAAGACGTTCTTGCCGACACCCCAACTGCCTCTGTCTCCTTCGGACTTTCTCGTACGAGCGTCGCTGCGAAGGAAATCAACAAAATTATTGCGCTCTCCATCGGCGCTGTCGCTTTCTAGATCACCGGTCAGACCTGTCGTGCCGAAATCTTCAATGACTAGATAGGGGCAAGGCGTTCCGGAATTCGGTGCGTCTTTTAGGCCATTGCCATGTGCGGTGACGTGGGGCCACAAAGTATCAAACCAATTAGCGGATTCGGCAGCTGAAAGAGAGCGATCCCCGTTAAAGAGCCCAAGCCTGACCCGAATCGGTTTCCCGTCTCGATCGACGCCCTTGCCGGCATCTAGCGCATTTTGGAGAGCTTCGCGAACTAGCGCGGTAGCTGGGTTCTCGCCAAGGCTGCCATCGGAAAAAAACTCCCCGCCGATCGGATCTGAAATGTCGTCGCCGAGACGCTTTGGTCGAAAATGCCATTGAAAAGTCATTAGCGCCTCCGTCAGCCTGAGATTGGGCTACATTACAGCCAATTCCGGCTTTGTAACACAGTGACGTCCGGTCGGTCGCTTCGAGGCGTCCGAACAAATCCACAGAAATGCGCAAGGAGCTCAGTTTATGGCCGGCCGTGTAAACCTAGACGCCATGATTCCTCGCGAGGACTTTGCCCGCACAGGAGAAGCCCATGGTGACGCGACCAATTTAATTAAAGAATTTGCTCTGTCCAACTTGGAGGCCGAAGCTCCAGTAAGACTGCTCCTGCGTAAGCCCGATTTCCAAAGGGAGACAAATCACTGGAGCCCCGAGCAACTTGTTACTTTTGTCGCGAGCTTTGTCGACAATGACGTCATACCTTCATTAATACTCTGGAAATCTGAAAGTTTCATTTTCGTTATTGACGGCGGACATCGTTTAAGCGCGCTGCGCGCATGGATGACCGACGATTATGGGGATGGAATCATCTCTCTGCAATTTTACAATGGCGAGATAAACGACGCGCAGAAGAAGATTGCGAAAAGAACCAGAGTGCTCGTAGAAAGGGAAATCGGTAGGTACGCAACGTACAAGGCAACGGTTGGAAAGCAGGGAGCCTCTCCACTACAGTTGAAACGCGCAAACGCCGCATTCATGCGGTCGCTCCAACTCCAATGGGTCGCTGGTTCGCCCGAAGTCGCCGAGACGTCGTTCTTCAAGATTAACTCGCAAGGTACGCCGCTCGACGACACGGAACAGATGTTAATTGTCAACCGGGCAAAGCCGATAGCCGTCGGGGCTAGAGCAATTGTTAGAGCGGGCCATGGGCATCGATATTGGTCAAAGTTCTCGCCGCCAATGAGTCAAAAGGTGGAAGAGTTGGCGTCCCAGATTTTCGAGTTACTTTTCAAGCCAGAAGTTAATACTCCGCTTAGGACTTTGGACATTCCCCTGGGAGGCTCTGTATCTCCAGTCGATAGCCTCTCTCTGATAATTGATTTTCTGGCGATCTCGTCAAGTCGAGGTCCGACAGTTGTAAAGATTAGTGAGTGGGAGAACGACACGACCGGAAAAGCAACGGTTGGCGTACTTCGAGACGCGATGGCGGTCTCGAGGCGGATAACTGGGAATTGGTCCGAAAGCCTCGGATTGCATCCAGCGGTATATTTTTATAATGAGCGCGGTCGCCACAGCAGGTTCTTGTTCTTAGGCCTTGCAATGCTCTTGGCTTCCCGCCTGCACAACAATGATGACCTTTGGTTCAAGAAGTTCACTAAAGCTCGTCCTCTTGTTGAGCAGTTTTTAATCGCGGAGAAGTCATTGATCGGGATCCTCCTGCAGAACATGGCAAAGAAGGTCCGTGTCTACAAGATGCGCGACTTATTTGCATTTTTGGTTGAACAGGGGCAAAAAGGGCTGCTTGTCTCGCCTTTAGAAGCCATCGCGCATCTCGAGATAAAGGGGCGTATCTTCGATGGTGGCGAATTCACTGCTGCCGGCTCCAGTTTTAGTGATGACGCGAAAGCTATGGTATTTATCAAGAAGCAGCTGGAAACTACTCAAAAATGTCCGATTTGCGGTGGTTACCTGGATACTTCGAAATCGATGTCCTACGACCACTTGGATCCTGTTTCAAATGGTGGCAAAGGAAGTTCAAGCAACATGCAGCTTGTACACCCATTTTGTAATTCGGCAATCAAAGGGGGCTGAGGTTAGTTGAAGGACAAAAATAAGTGAGTAGCCCGTTCTAGTTCTGTTAGCGGTCCCATCCGCGTAGCTAAGAGGAAAACAAATGGCAACCAATTCGTTTCGTCCACGCAAATTTGAGGATCATGAAATAGTCAATGCCGGAGGAAAAGTAGTTGGTCACATCAGGGTAAAGCCGAGCGGAATTCTCTGGTCTCCGAAGAAAGGTAAAGCCTGGTTTGGAATTTCCCTAAGTAAATTTGCCTCTTTCCTGGAGGCCGAAGGTAGAAAGCAGTCGAAGTAGGGCTGATGCCTGATCTAATTTGCACTATTGGTAGCAGCGTTATGGGAGAGGACCATGCTTAGTGCCGCGCATGGCGCTTGGTGCGGGACGCGAACCTGGCCGACGCATTGTCCGTCTTGCAGCGCCGCCGTTTTCTTTTTTATGTGCAACTGCGGTTCAAAGATATTTTTTGATGACCTTGGTCCTCCTTGGCCAATACATAGCTGTGATACGTCTTGGGCTAGGAAGCTAAAGAGAACTACTGACATTTCAGGTCGGACGACGGTCCAATTGGCCGAGGGCATCTCTGTCACTCGTTCTACTCGAGAGTTTAGCCTCGACACGCTCACATTGGAAAGTTGGCGGCGTAAACACTCGAAGGACTTCATTGCGCCTATCGTGGCGATAGTGCCGACCCATGGGGAATGCAGACACGTAGTTGGTGTACTTCGCGAGATTGAAAGAAGCGCTGATCCGTTCAAGAAGTTTGGAATATCTGCAGGCAGTATCGGGGCTGCCTTCTTAGGCCCTCTCGCGGGACAGGCGGTTGGAAAGGTAACAATACATTCGCAAAATGATCCGGACTTTCCATCGGAGAGCTTCACGTTTTGGGTGCCGACGGAAATAATTTCCGACAGCAGAATAGTCAAGGGCATTTCAGTTGCCGCAACAATTGATTGCGTTGAAATTGGAAAATTGCGCGTTTGGTATTGCGATGAGTTTGACGTTCTAGGCTAGGCAGAAAATCTTGGTCGATTAATTTTCTGAATCGATTTTCCTTACACCTTGCGGCGCTCCGTGCGCCGATAGCGGAGGAGTGCACACTAGGGGCTGGTCGAATTCCTGCAGCAAGCCATCGCGTTCAAGGCCAAAGTCAGGTCCGAGTCCTAGCGCGTCGCTTCCTATGATTGCGCGCGATTACAATTCCATTGGTCAGTTCTAGCGGAGGCAAGAATGGCGGTTGTTCCAGATCAGGAAGTCATCGCAAAGAAGCTGGCGATGCGGCGTCCTCTCGCGGGGACCGTCGCTGCAATCGATGCGAGTTATTTATGTGAGTGGCTGGGGATGCTTTGGTACGCAGCAACCGCCGTGACATGCCCAGACCGGGAAATCGACTTTGTCTCCGTGGGTGACGATTTTGAACCCGCGGGAAGCTTTGACGAGGAAAGACTCCGCTACTCAGGCCTGGATGCTGTGAGGGCGAATCTGGCGACTGGTTGGCTAGATCGGCGGGATAGTTGCTTTGAGGAAATGAGCGGTGCAGGATTGCTATCCTTGAATGCAGCGCAGTATCAGAAGCACCAGATGGGCGCAACTGACACTGATCGACAGGACGTGTCGGCGCGGGGTGACGCTAGCCAATTGCTTGTGAAATTCGACCGCTTCGCGCAGGACAGAATTTGCGATCAAGTGTTGGGACAGTTCTTCGCTGTGGAGATTCTAGAGAATGGAGAACTGTATTCGCCACTGCGTCTCAAGAGAGATCCCGCTGATTTTCTCGAGCAATGGACGCAAGCGATCGCGAAATTGAGTTTTCGCATTCCGGCCATGAGTCCGATTGTTATAGGTTACGACGAGGGTAAGCCAGTCCGAACCCTCTACTTAGAGGTCAACTTGCAAGCTGGGTATCACCTGTATCCCGTCGATTTGCCGGAAGGTTCAGGGAGCCTTGTATTTTTTGAACTTTGATTAGAATGCTGTTAGATCCTCGGGGTCAAGCACGACCTACTGGTAGCGCAACGCGAAGGAAAGATGAACATTGAGGCTCCGAGGAACCGCGCTGCGGCGCACCCTCAGGCGCTTCTGACACGGCGACGAGCTCGATCGCGTGGAGCCCTCCATCGCGCATCGAATATTCTATGAGCTGCCAAAGTACTTTTACGTTGGCGCTGTTCGACCGGCGGCTTCAGTTGCCTCACTTCGCCAACGCGTAAAAATACTCCACATACGACAACGCCGCCCCATCAAACCCATCCAGGTGCTTGTTGCTCGACTCAATCACGAAGAACTCATCCGGCGCATGCGCCCCCGTGCCATAGCCCATGCCGAAATGCCCGGACGCCAAACTCAGCGGCGGATCGGTGAACACGAAGCCCGGATACGATCCGGCATTGCGCGGCCACAGCAGCGGCTTGATGCCGCGGGCGCGCAGCACGGCGAGCTGGGCCTGGATCAGCGCGGAGTCGGCGCTGGTCTGGGTTGGGTTGTAGCCGCCGGTCACGTTCACTTCGATGTCGCCGTAGCCGCGCTTGGCCAGGTGCGCCTTCAGTGCCGCGACGGCGTCGTCGAAGTGCATGCCGGGCACCAGGCGCAGGTCGAGCTTGGCGACGGAGCGATGCGGTAGCACGGTCTTGCCGCCTGGGCCGGTGTAGCCGCCGACCAGGCCTTGGATATTCACCGTCGGCTGCGACATCAGGCGTTGCTGCGCTTTCGCGTACGGTAGGTCGTCGATCCAGTGCTTCACGCCATAAGATTCTTTCACCATCGCCTCGCTGGACGCGGGCGAGGCGGCGTCGACCATCGCCTTGTGCTCCGCGCTCAGTGGCGGCGCGACCGGATAGTTGTCGATGGTGATGGTGTTGCCATCGTCGGACACCAGCGAATTCAGCGCCTTCACCAACCGCCAAGCCGGGCTGTCGACCATGGCTTTGAGCGAGGAGTGGATGTCCTTGCTCGGCCCGCGGCCCCACTTCTCGCCGCTGGCGACCAGCTCCAGTTCCACGACGCCCTTCGCGCCCAGGCTGACGGTGACCACGCCGTCGAGCTTCTGCGTGGCCGCGGGCATGAACACGCCGACGGTCTTGGCCAGCGCCGCCTGCACCTTCGGCATGCGTACGATCTGGCTGATGTGCACCGACCCGATCTCTTCCTCGCCCTCAGCCACCAGCACCAGGTTCACCGGCAGCTTGCGGTTGGCCGCCTTCATCGCATGCAGCGCGGCGAGGAAGGCCGCCTCCGGGCCCTTCTGATTGACCGCGCCGCGGCCCATCATCACCTTGCCGATACCGGGCTTGTCGACGATGCGGCCTTCCAGCGGCGGCGAGCTCCATTCTTTCGGATCGTACTGCTTGACGTCGTACATGAAGTACACGCCCAGCGTCTTCGGCGCGCCAGCGTCGAGGGTGGCGAACACGCCGGGCTTGCCGTCGGTGGCAATGACTTCGGCGTGCTGGAAGCCGGCGTCGCGCAGCAGTTGCGCCATGTGCTCGGCGCCTTGCGGGTAGTTGAGGTTCTCGGCCGCGATCGAGGGCAGGGCGATCCAGTCCTTCAGTCGCTTCACGTTGGCGTCGTGCTGCGCGGCGATTTGCGCCTTGATCGGTGCGAGGTCGGCGGAAGCGGCGAGGGCGGCCGGCGCGAACAACGCCAGCGCCAACGGAAGGGACATCGCGAAAGCACGCGCCAGGATGCGAGGCGCTGCGAAGTAGGGCTTCGATTTCATGAGACTCTCCGGGCGAGGCGGGAACCAGCCGCTAGACTACCGCGCCCTGGGCGTCACGACGACCTGTGGACCGGAACGAGGCGCCACAGGGTCGGGTTGGAACAAACCAGCTTCTCGGTCGGTATGCGCGCCTTGGCGCATGCCCGTGACGATACCGGAGCTGCTGAAGGTCGGCGAGCAGCGAGCATGGCTGCCTCGGCTTGAGCGACTACACCGGTTTTTCTGACACGAGATTCAGTAAAAACTGCTTCTCCGCCGCCACCGGACAGCCCATGATCGACTGAGATGGGCGAGTAACCAAGGCCTGACTTCATAACGATCATGGTCTTGATAATATGTCAGATACGACATATGCTCGATGTGCCAATACGCGGCGCAAACCGCTGTTTTTGGTTTGTCATCCTTGAGGCGTTCGCAAAGACAACGGGTCAGACTCCCCAGGCAGTCATCGACGTGTGCAAGGCAAGATTGAAACGCTACAAAATGATCTAGCGAGGGACTTGGCATGAAGGCAGGCAAATTGGAGCGACTCCGGGCAAGCGGCTGGACAGTGGGCGGTGCAGATGACTTCCTGCAGCTCAGCGACGAAGAGCGGCGCTTGGTCGACATCAAGGTTTCACTTATCAGCGCGGTCAAGAAGTCGCGGCTCAAACGCAAGCTCTCGCAGGTTGATCTGGCGCAACGCATGGGGTCGAGCCAGTCGCGCATCGCGAAGATCGAAGCCGGCGATCCCTCGATATCGTTGGATCTGATCGTGCGTGCACTGATCGCGAGCGGGGCGACCACGCGCGATATCAGCGCCGCGTTTACGGCCATCGGATAACGCGCCGCTGAGTGAGAGTCACATCGCAGAACTTATTGACTACCATCGACTGGGAGTTGGCACGATGCCAAGAGAAACCGAGATCACCATCGCCGGCCGTACCTTCGAGGGGCTGAAGCAGGTCAATGAGCACGATGCCGAATATTGGAGCGCTCGCGCCCTGCAGCCGCTGCTTGGGTACAGCCAGTGGCGGCGTTTCGAGCAGGCCATCGAGCGCCCATAACGTCTTGTAAAGAATCGGGAAATCCCCCCGAGCATCATTTTGCCGGCGCCGGCAAAATGGTCGACCTGGGCCGCAGACGGATGACTATGTGGGTTGATTGCCGGGCGCATCGGTAAAACAGTAACTACTTCACCCCGCCAATCACTCCCCCTGCACCGCCCTCGGTGAATTGTCCGCCGGCGTCTTGACACCCGCTGTCGGCTCCACGTTCTTGTAGTTCGTGAGAATCCCGCCGAAGATGCGGCAGCCCTCGATTTCGCCGGGCGGACCCGAGACCGTCACGCCGATATTGTCAGCCAGATGCTGCAGCGCATCGGTGCCCTTCTGGCCCGTGCCGGACTCGCACTGGTTGATCACCACCTCGCCGCCGACGCACATGAGCTGGCCGATGGCCGCCAGCTTCTGGTCGATGTTGTTGCCCATCGGCACGTCGCCGATCACGGCGTCGTTGGCGCCGAAGCTGATGTAGCCGCCGGCGACATCACCGTGGGCCCAGATGTCGAGCCGATCGATGCACTTGCCGCATTCGCCGAGTGGGTCGTAGTGCGGGGCGACCTTGTTCGTGAGTATCCGGACGATGTCGGCCAGGTCGGTGTAAGTGGGCGTGGTGCCGAAAAACATATTGTCGGCCTCGGCGTCGACCAGGTCGATGCCGATCTTCTCGGTCGGCCAAGGGCACTCGTCCCTTGGATCGTCGCCGTCCGGATCGTCGCTTTCCGGCTGTGGCGGTGGCGACTCATGCGTCGTTTCCGGAGGACGCGGCGCCGGATTCGACGCGGGCGGCGGCCGCGTCGTTGTATGAGGACCGTCCGCCAGCAGTAGGCCATCGGGGCAGTCCGACGGGGGTTCACTGTTGAACACGATGCCGCCGGGGCCTTCCTGGAAGTTCAGGCCAAACGGGACGGTGTCGACCGGATCGCGGCCGGGACGGGTGACGTGGATGACGGTGCTGAGCGGGCCATCGCCCGTTTCCGGCGGCGGTAGCCGATAGCGCATCGCGACCATGCGTGCGCCGTGCGAGGCGTTGGAGAAACCGAGCCGCTGCCAGATGCCGTCGCCGGTCTCCATGCTGCCGGGCAGGGTGAACAGCCCGGTCTTTTGCCAGCCACCGCTTTCTTGTTTGACCACCTGGTTGTCGACGTACGTGGTCTTGGTCCACGACACCGTCAGTTTCCATTCGCCCCACAGCTCGCAGATGTCGACGTCTTGCGGCGCCATCACGTCGCCGTTGGCGTTCTCGAGCACGGCGGCCTGGAAGGTACCGTTGTCGGACGACTTGTCGACTTCCGAGAACACCACGAGGCCGTTCTTGTCGCGCTTGGCGCCGACCTTCAGCGCGATCCCGGTTTCAGGATCGGTGAAGACGGTCATTTCGCTGTCCTTGATCTTGCACTTGGCCAGGCGCGGGCCGTCGTTGCCGCCGCCCCCGCCACCTCTATTGCCACCGCCGCCCAGCAAGCCGCCGACGAGATTGAGCGCCGTCGACTTGGCCTTGGCCTTGGCGCGCGCACCGGATCCGACTTTCGCGTTGGGGCCGACCTGGATCGGTTTGCGCAGTGCGGGATCGGGACAGTGCTTCCGGGTCGTCGCCGACGTCTGCGTGGCGCCGGGAAGGGCCTCCATCGACTCCGCGCCTGATTGCGCGAGCGCCGGGCGAGGGCTGGCGACAATGGCCGTCGCCAATGCCAAGGCATACAACGGAATCCAACTGCGCATGTCTCTATCCCCTGGTCGAGAACGTAGCGAGCTGTGCTCGTTTTACTCCCACTGGCGGGGGGCTTTCAACAGGTGCGCGGGGGTCGCGGGGAATTCCCACGCGCACAGGGGTAGTTCGCTTACAGACGAGAAAACTACACGTGGACATGCTGTTGCTGGACGGGTTCCATTGCTCATTTGACATTATCCCAAAACGGTATATTCTCTTCAATGCATGTGATTGCCAAGGCGGCGCTTGTGGATGCAAGATGATCGGACACGCCAAGCAACAAGCGCCAAAACCGCAAGCCATACTCAAGGCGTGGCTCTCCTTCAAGGAAGTGGTGGGCGTCACTTCCGTACGCACCGAAGCGGACTACCGGCGCGCGCGTGCGACGATCGAGTCACTACTGGATCAGGTTGGCGATGACGAGACCCATCCGCTCGCGGATGTTCTGGCGTATCTGGGCAATCAGGTGAAGGTTTACGAAGACGCAAAATTTCCCATTCCGCAGTCGCAACCGCATGAAGTGCTGCGCTTCCTGATGGACCAGCACGGTCTGAAGCAGGAAGACCTTGCAGACTGCGCGCCACAGAGTCGCATTTCCGACATCCTCAACCGCCGGCGCGCAATCAGCAAGGAAATCGCCAAACGACTTGCACGTCGGTTCAATGTTCGGGTCGATTTGTTCTTGTGATTTGGCCCAGCCATTAACCCAGGAGCCAGACAATGACCGCAAACGAAATCGTTGCCGAACTCAAGAAACTGGGCAACGAACGAAGCAGGAAAATGTGGATGACCTACGGCGCCAAGGAATCGTGTATCGGCGTCAAGGTCGAGGACATGAAGAAGATCCAGAAGCGCGTGAAGGTGGACTACCAGCTCGCCCTGGATCTGTACGATACCGGCATCGCCGATGCGATGTACCTCGCCGGACTGATCGCGGACGACGCGAAGATGACCAGGAAGGATCTGCAGAAGTGGGTCGAAAACGCCAGCTCCGGTTGGGTTATCGAATTCACCGTCCCGTGGGTGGCCTCCGCGAGCCCGCATGGTCGGGAGATGGCATTGGAGTGGATCGAATCCAGGAATGAAAACATCGCCTCGTCGGGCTGGCAGACTTACAGCAGCCTGGTCGCCATCAAGGACGACGCGAACCTCGACCTCGCCGAGATCAAGTCACTGCTGTAGCGCGTGGCGGCGACGATTCACCAACAGCCAAATCGCGTCAAATACGTGATGAACGGTTTCGTCATCGCCGTCGCCTGTTACGTCGAACCGCTGCACAAGCTCGCGGTCGAGACGGCCGAGGGCATCGGCAAGGTCGCCGTCGACCTGGTCGGCGGATGCAAGATTCCGTTCGCTCCCGACTACATCAAGAAAGTCGAAGCACGCAGGGCGATCGGCAAGAAGCGCAAGTCGCCGAAGTGCTGATCGCGCTCGGTGCGTCAAGCCGCGTGACTACTTCTTTAGCGCGGTCACCGCATCGAGCGTTTGTTTGACGTGCTGATTTGGACTGAGATCCGAATAGACGTGCACGATGCGTCCCGCGGGTGAGATCACGTAGGACGTCCGATTCGACCATCCTGGTTTGGCGACCAGCAGCGCGTCGTATTTCCGGGCGATCTTTGCTCCGGCATCGGCCGCGACCGGAAACTTGCCGCCGCAGTATTCGGTTTCCTTCGAGAACGCCGCCAGTTCGTCCAGGTTGCCGGCGGTGACGCCAATCACCGTCGCGCCCTGCGCCTTGAACTGGTCGATGGCCTCGGAAAACAAATGTGCCTCGACATTGCAGCCGGAGGTGTGTGGAGCCGGGAAGAAGTAGAGCACGACCGGACCCTTTTGCAGCGCGTCGGCGAGTTTATAAGTGAAAGGCTCACCGGCAAGGTAGGCGGGCGCAGTGAAATTGGGCGCCTTCTTTCCGACCTTCAGTGCGGCGAAAGCGGGCGATGCCAGTGTGGCGGCGCCGACGATGGCGATGATGGCAAGCTTGAGCAGGGTCTTCATGGGGGGCTCCTGGAAATTGGCTACGGTTAGCTTACCTTCGAATTCGCGGAAAGAATGGAGCCGGGGAGCGCCGCTTGCTGTGTTTTTGGTGGCGCCTCGCGTCGACTCCCTGCACGGGGCCGCCACTGCTGCTTCGTTGGGCAGTCCGTCGCTCATGATCTTCTAAGGCTTTGTTTCTACGCGCAAAAGCAGGCTTCCACATTAGAGTTGTTGCAAGTTGGCTCGTGCACTATGGGCCGCTTCGTGGCCGCTTTGCGCCGAGCTTCGCGTTGCCATTACTGGGGCCACGTGCCGGCAGGGGATTGCAATGAGGGGCAAGCACAAAATCGCGCTGCTTTATCTGCTGTTGTTGTCAGCGCTTGCCTTCCAGAGCCTGGGTCACGGTGGCGATCGAAGCGATGGGGATTGCTACACCGACCGCCAGTCGGGCGAGCAACAATGTCGAGCCGCCCCGGCGGTGCGCTCGGCTTCAGCGAGCGGTGGCGCCCTGGCTCCCCGAGGTGGCGGCGCGTACTAGGGTTGCGGCGGTTGGCCCCTATGCGCGCTGGCGGACAGACTTCCTTAAGTTCGCTGCAAATACTATCGGGGGACCAGCGTTGATGGGATGGAAGCCATGAACTACCTAGCCACCACCGACAAAACCAAGCTCTTCGTTAAGGACTGGGGTAGCGGCACGCCCGTTATCCTGATCCACGGCTGGCCGCTGTCGGCCGACACATGGGACGACCAGGCCATGGCGATCGCCGATGCCGGGTATCGCGCCATTGCCTACGACCGGCGTGGCTTCGGCCGTTCGTCGCAGCCATGGAGCGGTTATGACTACAACACGCTATCGGATGATCTGGCGACGGTGATCGCCCATACCGGCGCCGACGACGCGATCATCGTTGGCTTCTCGATGGGTGGCGGCGAGGTCGCGCGGTACATGTCGCGGCATGGCGGAAAATCGGTGGCGAAGGCCGTGCTCATCGGCTCGATACTGCCGTTCCGTTTGCAAACCAGCAACAACCCAACGGGCACCGAACAATCGGTGTTCGACCAGACCGCGCTGGCCCTGAAGGACGATCGCGCGCAGTTCTACACTGAGTTCTTCCACAAGTTTTTCGGCGTTGGAACGGTCGGGCACCTGGTCAGCGACGAGCTGCGGGAATGGGCGCGCAGCATCGCCATGCAGGCCAGCCTGAAAGCGACGCTGGCGTGCCTGGAGTCCTTTTCCAGCACGGATTTTCGCGGCGACCTGGCTGCCTTCAAGGTGCCGACGCTGATCATCCACGGCACCGAAGACAAGACCGTGCCGATCGAAGCATCGGCGCGCATCGCCGCGCAAGGAATCGCGCAATCGACGCTGATTGAATACGAAGGCGCGGCGCACGGGCTGTTCGCGACCCACAAGGATCGGTTGAGTCAGGACTTGCTGGACTTCATTCGCCGGTGAGGGCAATGCGGCTCGCGCTTGCCAGCCGCATTGACCGTGCAACTATTTTCCTGGACAGCGTACTTATTGGCCCGCGGACACGGGTGACTCGGTTGCGGCAGGGGCCTCTGACTCAACAGGCGCGGTTTCAGGGCCCGATGTCTCGTCAGCCGCGGGCGCGGCGACGGTTGTCTGAGTTTCCGCGGATGCTGGAGAGACCTCGGTCGACACCACCGCGGGATTTGCCGACGGGCCAGACTGGGCGGCGGCATACTTGGCCAGCACGTCGCCGTATTGGGCAGGCGTAGGGTTCAACTCCGATTCGGCGAGATGAAACTGCTCCTTCGCCAGCAAGTGCGCGCATGTCCAGCCGAAGCCCTGCGTGATGTCTTTTAGCAGGGCGGCCTGGTTCGCGAGGATCGCGTCCCGTGTTGGCGCGTTGGGGTCCTTCTGATTGCCGGCGTTGCAGCCCATGTTCGATACCAGGGCGCCGGACTTCGCGTCGATCAGCTGGATCTGCACACTGTACATGAGCCAGTATTTGTCCCAATTGGTTGCCTCGTAGGCGAACATCCAACCCCCGGAACGAATGTCCAGGATGTAGTCGGTATCGGTCTGCGTTGCCGCGATCTTTGCCGGTTTAGTCTCAGTGATGATTGGCGATGGTGCCGCGCTAACTACGAACCCGTAGCGCTTGCTCAAAGCCGGCACGAGTTCTCGCTCGAAGATCTCGGCAGGGTCGGCAACCTGGTTCTCACTGATGATCTTGTTTCCTGCCACGACCATCGCGCCTGCTCCGAAGAGCCCAAACATTGCCTTGCCGGCAGTCATTGCGGTAAAGGCTGGCTTCTCGTGCCGGGTGACGACCAGGCTCTTGCCCGCGAGGGAACTTGCGGCGGATTCCGAAAGCGGCAACATTTTTTCCTTCGCGCTGGCATTGACGGCGAGGATAAGGAGCAGGAACGAACTGGCAGTCTTCTTCATTGGGGTGGGGTCACCAAATGTGATGGTCGGGATCGAGATTGGGCAGGGGCAGGGGCAACACCCGGCGAGGCGGCCGGTTTGCCACGGCAGCCGAACGTGACACGCGCGGATGCGCAATTCCCCGGTTGCGCGCGCGCAGTTTAGCACGAGGCCAATCAGCTCGCGCCGAAGTCGGCCTGATACCATACTGCCGAACCGGCGCCTCGCGGCGCGCAGCGCGGTTCGCAGGGGACCTGCCATCAAGCCGATCGCATCCGCCAGTCTGTGGCTCGCCGTCTACCTGGCGCTGATCGTCGCGCCTGTGCTGGTGCTGCTGCTGGAACCAACACCGCACGGCGGCGGATTCTGGTGGGACTTCGCGCTTGTGCTCGGTTATGCCGCACTCGCGATGATGGGTTTGCAGTTCTGGTTGACCGCGCGCTTCAAGCGCGCGACCGCGCCGTTCGGCATCGACATCATCTACTACTTCCACCGCTACCTCGCGACGATCGCCTGCCTTCTGCTGTTGCTGCATGCCAGCCTGCAGCTGGCGCTGTATCCCGATGCGGTTGGCGGCATCGATCCGCGCGCCGCGCCGGGCTACATGACAATGGGCTGGATCGCACTGCTGGTGTTCGCCGTGTTGATCGCAAGCTCGCTGTGGCGCAAGCGGCTGGGCATCGAGTACGACCGCTGGCGGCGCTGGCATGGGATGCTGGCGGTCACCGGCGTCGTGCTCGGCCTGCTGCACGTCGAGGGCAGCGGCAGCTACCTGACCTCGCCGCTGAAGCGCTGGCTCTGGGGCGCGCTGGCGCTGTCGTGGATCGGGTTGATCGTGTGGGTGCGCGTGCTGCGGCCATGGCGCTTGCGGCAGCAGCCGTACCGCGTGGTCGACGTGCGCCAGGAACCCGGACGAAGCTGGACCTTGTCGCTGCAACCCGAGCATCCACCCGCCTTCGACTATCGTCCTGGACAATTCGCCTGGGTCAGCCTGCGCGCCTCGCCGTTCGCGTTGCGCGAGCATCCGTTCTCGATTTCGTCGAGCCCGACGCGGCCCGGGCCGCTGCAATTCACCATCAAGGCGCTGGGCGATTTCACCGCCACGGTTGGCCAGATCGGTATTGGCGAAATCGCGTACGTCGACGGGCCCTATGGCATCTTCGGCATCGACGCGCATCCGCACGCGACCGGTTTTGTGTTCGTCGCCGGCGGCGTCGGCATCGCGCCCATCGTCAGCATGCTGCGGGCGCTGGCCGACCGTGGCGATCGGCGTCCGCTGTGGCTGTTCTACGGCAACCGGCGCTGGGATCGCGTGGTATTTCGTGAGGATCTCGATGCGCTGCGCACGCAGCTCGACCTGCGACTGGTGCACGTGCTGAGCGAGCCGCCAGAGGGCTGGCCGGGCGAACACGGTTTCATCGATCTGGCGGTGATGCAGCGACACCTGCCGACCGAGTCCACCGGACTGCACTTCCTGGTCTGTGGGCCCGATCCGATGATCCGCCTGGTGGAACGCAACCTGGAGGCGCTGGGCGTGCCGCTGCGCCAGCTCCATTCGGAAATTTTCGATCTGGCCTGACAAGGGGGATTTTCATGCGCGAACGCTGGGCTCGTCTGCTCGCTCTGCTCACCGGTGCCGCGGTGCTGCTGCTTGCGGTCGGTTTCGCGCTGGTACAGAACCGGACGCGGCCGTCCCCGGCGATGGCCGAGCCGCCGCCGGTGGTTGTCGCCAACGGGGTTCGGGTCGCCAACGAGGTTCAGGCTGCCGTAGCCGGGCGCAGCGTGTTCGACGAACAGCGTTGCGCACGTTGCCATTCGATCGCCGGACAGGGCAACCCGCGCAGTCCGCTCGACGGCGTCGGCAGCCGCCTGTCGCGCGAGGAAATCCGCCAATGGATCGTCGCCGACGACGCGATCAAGGACGACCTGTCGCCGCGCGCGCTCAGCGCGAAACAGACCTATGCCGCGCTGCCCGCGGCACAGATCGATGCGCTGGTCGACTATCTGCAAGGCCTGCGCGAGTAGACGCCCGGGTCAGGCGTCGCGAGTCGGCTCGCTGGTGATTGCGCGCTGCGACGTCTCGCGCATGCGCACTGCCACGACGACGCCCGAAGCGAAGGTCAGCGCGGCAATCAGCCACATCGCTGCCGACAACCCGAACAGGTCGGCGGTGATGCCAGCCAACAGCGCGCCGACGGCGTAACCCAGATCCCGCCAGAGGCGATACACGCCCACCGCCGATGCTCGCCAGGTGGGATGCGCCACATCGCCGATGGCTGCCAGCAGGGTCGGATAGACCATCGCCGTGCCGATGCCGAGCAGGGCGGCGCCCGTGGCGAAGCCCGAGAATCCATTTGCGACGACGATAAGCACGATCCCCGCCGCCTGTACCCACATGCCCGAAGCGATGAGCCACTTGCGCCCGACGCGGTCCGACCACGCGCCGGTGAATAATTGCCCGATGCCCCACGTGGCGGGATAGATAGCGGCGAGCGTGCCGATTTGCGTGAGGTTCATGGCGGCGGCGGCGAAGAACAGCGGGAACAGTCCCCACGCCATGCCGTCATTCAAGTTGTTGACCAGGCCCGCCTGGCTGACGCTCGACAAATCCTTGTCGTGCAAGGAGGTTCGCCAGAAAATCTCGCGCTGCGTTGGTGCGCTGTCGGTGGCGGTTGCATCGTGCAGCTTCGCCTCGGCGGCGACGTGGTGGGTGGTCTCGCGAACCGCCAGGACCGAGAGCAGCAGGCCGACGATGACGAACGCGACGCCGAGGTAAAACGGTTCGGGACGCAAGCCGTATTGCGCGGCGATGTAGCCGGTTGCGAGTGCACTCGCGGCAACCGCGAAATATCCGGCGAACTCGTTGAGCCCCATGGCCAGCCCGCGCTTGTGCGGGCCGGCGAGATCGATCTTCATGATGACCGTGGTCGACCAGGTCAGGCCCTGGCTAATGCCGAGCAAGGCATTTGCGACCAGCACCCACGTCCAGCTCGGCGCCCACATCAGCAGGAAGGGCACCGGAACCGCCACGAGCCAGCCGCCGACCAGCACGTGCTTACGTCCGAAGCGATCGGAAAGGCGACCGGCAAGATAATTGGTTAGCGCCTTGGTGATGCCGAAGACGACGATGAAGGAGAGCACTGCGGTTTTCGCGGCAAGGTGAAATTCCTGCTCGGCGATCGGTGGCAGGATGGTGCGCTCCATGCCCACCATCGCGCCGACGAAGGCATTCACCACGACCAGCAGTGAAAACTGGCCGAGGTTTTCCCGAATGCCGAGGCGGACGGGAGTCACGGCTCGCCCCGTGTTCGTCCGGCTTCGAGGGTGTCCATGCAATCGGTGTCATCCCCGGCCGTCGGTTGGCGAAACTGCAGCAGGTCGCCGGGCTGGCAGTCGAGTGCCTCGCAGATTGCCTCGAGCGTCGCGAAGCGGATACCGCGTGCCTTGCCTGTCTTCAGGATCGACAAGTTGGCGAGGGTGATGCCAACCTTTCCGGACAATTCGGTGAGGGTCATGCGTCGATCGTGAAGCACGTCGTCCAGGGTCACGAAGATGGCCATGTCAGATCATCCTTTCCAGGTCTTCGCGCATGTGCGTGCCTTCTTCGAAGACCCGCGCAAGCACGAACACCAGGACCACGGCCAGCCATCCGGTCGCGGAGAAGTCCCAGTTGATATTCGAGCCCGCGGCGTTCATCGCCGCCGCCAGCATTCCGAACGTCAGGCGGAGCAGCTCATTGATGAGCAGACACCAGGCGATGGTCTTGAGCCGCACGGCGTTTTCCGGAACGAAGGGGTCACCGGAACGAACCGTTTTCACGATGTCCAGCAGGCGCGATAGCGACACATGCACCGCTGCCACCATCGGCAGTGCCAGCACGAGCCAGATCCGCAACACCGGCATGAGCCATGCTGTGTCGATGCGCGGCGGCCGCTTGCTAAAAAACTCCAGGAAGGTGGGCTCGAACAAGAAGCTGGCCGGGAGGGCGACGACCAGCATCACCCCCATGATCAGGTTGAAGGCGCGCAGGATCGAAAGGAGGACCCGCGAAGCGCTGAGCGCGGCGGAGTAGGGTTGGAGCATGGCGGGTCTCCGGGCCGGAAGTATTGCAGGACGATATCAGTATTATCGTAAAACAGCAATATAGTTATCGCTGAACGATATTTACCTCAATATTGAACACCGGTGCCCGGTAGGGTCCGGCACCCCTAACGCCCGCCACCCCCGCCGCCGCCGCCGCCCCCGCCAGACGACCCGCCGCCGCCCCCGCCCGAGCTCGATCCCGGCGGCGTCGACGACGCGGAAATCTGCTGCGTCAGTGCGCTGCCCAGGGAGCTGCCAATGCTGGCCAGGCCCATGCTCCTGGCCGTGCCGCTGCCGTGGTACCAGCTCGGCGAGCTCTGCTGCGCGGTGGCTTCGCCTACCGCATCGGTGAACTTCCTTGTCCACGCCTGCTCCACTTCCAGCGCCATGGCGTAGGGCAGCAGGGCCTCGTACCGTTTTGCGTCGAGCGCGGGTGGTTCGCCCGGCCCTTGCAGCGATTTCAATTCATCGCGCTCGGCGACGCCCATGTACATGCGCAGGCCTTCGATTTCGTCGAGCAGCTTGCGGCCTTCCAGCGTGGGCGCCTTCAACAGGCGTGCGAACACGGCGTGCAAGATCAGTCCGAGCACGCCCAAAACGATCAGCGCGGGAATACCACTGCCGCCCGACGCCGCGAAGGCGATCAGGCCAACCAGCAGCGAGAACAAAACGCCCAGCACCAGGCTGCTGCTGTTGGATTGAAAGTAGCGGGGCTTGAGATGTTTCGACATCTCCGCCCCATGCATCGCCAGCGCGCCGCTGACGCGTGAGGCTTCGGTGTTCTTCAATTCAATCTCACTGCTGCCCTTGAACAATTGCGCGGCCAGCGCCCGCTGGCTGGCACTGAGGTGCTCCAGACTGGCGCCGGGCTCGCGCACCAGGCGCCAGCCGTCGCTGCCTTTGCCCTGGTAAATCTGCAGGAATCCGTGCACGCCCATGTCGACCACATCGGCGGCGAAGCACAGTTTGTCGTTGCTCATGCGCCGCAACATGCGCAGTTCGCCGGGTGCGAAACCGTCGGGCGGCTGGTAGTGCGGAAAGATCGGGCCGGCGTGCGGATCGCGACCGACGCGGACCCAGCGCCACGCGTAAAAGGCGCTGAGCAGGATGAGGCCGGCCAGGCCGATCAGCACGCCGCGGTTGTCGCGCAGGAACCAGCGGAAACGATCCGCGCCCGTCGGCTCGGCGATCATGCCCTTGGGGAAGCCGACCGCGATGGTCAGCCCTTCGCCCTGCGCGAGGCTACGCGTGGTTCGAAATGCGGCCGTGCCGGGCGCGGCCGATAATGCTTGATAATCGCGACCTTTCTCGCCGGCGTATCCCGTGTAGGCGTCTAGCTTGAGCGCGGTCGACGGCACCGGCGCCGGCAGCGTAACGCTGGCCTGCGCTGCGTCGATGGGAAAACTCCAACCCAGGCCGGTCACGTTCCAGTACAGCTCGTCGTGGTCGGGAAAAAATCCCAGCTGGCGGGTGGTGCGGTAGTGAATGGTGAAGGTGAAATCGCCGGGTGTCGGCAGGAAGTCATCGTTACCGGTATTGATGCGCACGCCATTGCTCAGGCGCTCGGTGAAGTAGGGCTCGTCGCGGCCGTCGCGTTGCACGCCAAGCAGTTCGAAATCGACCACGACCCGGTTGCCGTAGCGATCCTTATAGCGGGTCGGGAAGTCGCGGTAGATGCCGCGGCGGATGTTGACGCCTTCGGCACGGACCCGAATGTTTTCAGTCACATCCAGGCTGCCATCGGCCTGGATTGCCAGGTTGCTGTCGTAGCTGAGGATGCGCTCATCGGCGATTGCCGGAGCTGCCATCGCCAGCCAGCCAAGCAGCACGAGCATGGGCAGGTAGCACCGGTTCACGGCGTCATCTCCACTTTCGGCGCGTTGCTGGCACCGTCGGCGGCCTCGAAGAATTCGGCCTGCTTGAAGCCGAAGGTGTTCGCCACCAGCAAATCCGGAAACCGCTGCACGCCGTCGTTGAGCTCACGCACGGCGCCGTTGTAGAACCGGCGGGCGTACTGCAGATGGTCTTCGACATCGACCAGGTCGCGCTGCAGGCGGAGAAAGTTCTCGCTGGCCTTGAGTTCGGGGTAAGCCTCCTTGAGCACGAGCAGGCGGCCGACGTTGTGTTCCAGCTGCGCTTCGATCGCAGCCAGGCGCGCGGGCGAGTGCGCCGCCACCGCTTCGGTGCGCAAGGCGGTCACGCGTTCGAACAGCGTTTTCTCGTGCCCGGCATAGGCGCGCACGGTTTCAACCAGCATCGGCACCAGGTCGTGGCGGCGCATCAGCTGCACGTCGATGTCGCTCCAGCCGGCGCGGACCTGGTTGCGCAGGCGCACCAGGCGATTGAAGGCGAAGATGGCCCAGGCGAGTAGCGCCAACAGCATCAGTGCAAGGACCAGACTCATGCGATCTCCTTGAGTGTTCCGTTCGTTCGGGCAGTAGTATCACCCAGACGCTGGCGACGCTAGCGCGTGTTGCCCGTTTGCAGCCCGCGCAGCCACTCCAGACCCTCGGCCTCGGATTCGACGACATGCGCGGGCAGCCCGAAGCCCGTGGCGACCACCACGCCGAATCGATCGGCATCGATGAGCTGCGCATGCGCCACGACGCACAGCGTGACCAATCCCTGTGCCGCCTCTGCCCACCGTCGGACAAGATCCAGGCGTTCGAACACGGTGGGTGAAGCGAACCCGGTCAGGCCGGTAGTCACGATCATCATGTGGCGATGGCCGTCGGACCTGGCCCGCGTGATGGCCGTGGCGATCATGTCCACCGCCTGGGGCAGGGGACAGGCGGCGACCGGGCGATATACGGCAATGCCGTCGACGATTTCAAATTCGAGTGCAGGGTTCATGGTGCGTCCCCGGGCAGCGAGTGCTGCGGGGAAAGTCTACCGCAGTAAACTTGTCGGGCCGGCGTAACCCGACTTGCCAATGATTCAAGGAGTGGCATGAACCTTCGTTGCTGTGCCTTGCTCATTCTGTCCCTTTCCGCCCTCAGCCCGGGCCTTGTGGACGATATTGAGGAGGCCAGGCGCCTCACCAGCACCGACCCGGTGATCGTCAACGGCGAGATGATCGCGGAGTACCATCGCTGGTACGGCTCGGCGGCAGCGATAATGTTTCCTGAGGTTCACGACAAACTGACGCCGCCGGATAAGTAGGTTGGCTAAGTGTTCAACCACGTTGCGATGCCATTTATCAAAGCATGCAACGCGATCGCCGGCCATATCCGCCCGTAGCGTCGAACGAGCCATCCGGCCAGCAAACCCACCGTGAGATAGAAGGGGATGCGGGGTGGGTCGACGTGAACTGCGGCGAAAAGCCCGGCTTGCAGCGTATTGGCCCAGCCGAAACTGATGTGGCGCGCCATGCCACCGAGCAGCAGGCCGCGAAAGACGACTTCTTCCATGACCGGCACTGCGACCGCGAGAAGCATCAAAGTCCAGAACATCCCATACTCGGTCCAGCTGTTGCGAACCAGCGCTTCCACAGCGCGCGTCTGCAGGGTGGAAGTGTCACCGCTTCCCATCCACTGGTGGAACATGACAGTAAGGAAGCTGACTGCATAAACAATCATCAGGCAACCCAACACGGCCGCAAGTGCGCGCAGCGTGCTCGATTGCGATGGACTGACTTGTGTTCGCGCCAAGCCGAGCAGCCAGGGAGAAATTGTGGCCAGACCGACCAGCACTCCCGCCATCGCTACATCGAACTGCTCGGCCGGGCCTTCGGCACCCGAGAACAAGACTCCAATCTGGTCGGGACGCATCGCGCAGGCGACCAGTGCTGGCACGATCAGGACAACCGCCCCACCAATCCATGCGTGGCGCAAGCCGATCCGCTCGAACATCGGCGACGGCTGCCGCCCGTTAACCCGGCGCATCAGACCGCGATAGTGCACGGGGACGAGTAGCAGCCCCGGAACCAATCCCAGCGCCGCCAATACCAGCAACAGCACCATTGTCGCCGGAAGCAATTGCAGTCCGAACGCGAGCGTGGGTGAATGCGCGACGACTCGCGAGTAGCGTTCCACCCAAATGTCGAACTCGTCGCCCAGGCTGACCAGCCGTGCTGCTTGCAGGGGCTTGTTGTTAGCCAAGGCCAGGTTGAACTTCGCCGACGACTGGACCTTGTCGTTCTTGTCCAGATCCCCGCCGGCGCGATTGGCCGCGGCGAGATCCCCGGCGGCAAGGTAGGTGTTCACCCTATGCGCCGCCGGAACTTCCACGCCCGCGGCAATCGTGCGGTCCAGTTCATTCCTGGCGACCGACTTGTCCTTGAGCTTTCCCAGGGCATCGATGCGAAGTTTTGCGAGCCAGAAGCTCGTGGCCGGCGGAAGCGCTTGCACCATGCGCACCGCCCTGGCTTGTTGATTCACTGAAAGCAAGTGCTTGATCGCGGCTGGTGCCTGAAGCGGATCACCTAGCTCCGCTGCAGCCAATGCAAAGTGACCTGCCTCTTTCTCATCGTCGTCGTCGAGGAGTTCTTGCAGGTGGCTTGCCACGCGCGCTCGAAGCGGGTTTGGCCAATTTTTTGAATCGAGCCAGAGCTTCTTGCCCGTGGCGATGGCGCCTTCGTCGTAGTTGTTTTCGAATTGGTAGACTCGCGCCTCGGGAGCTTTCGGCCATTTCTTGCCGACGGACTCTTGGCACTTTTCAAGGTCCGTACTGGCCGCTTCGACCCAATTGATGTCCTCGGCGTAGATGAAGTTCTCGAGGAACTTGCACTGAGCGATTGCCAAGGCGACATCGTCGGGTGCGAGTCGCATCGCGGCCTGATATTCGGCGTTGACGCTCTGATAGCTTTGCTGCTGTCTGGCCTGGAACGCTTCGAATCTTGCTGCTCCGTTGCGGAGGTCTGCAGCGGCAAGTGCTGGCGAGGTGAGTACTGCAAGCAGGAGAAGTACGGACGAAACGCGTTGGAACCAGTGCATTGGGAAGGAAACCTGGGTCGGGCAGGGCGCTAGCATAACGGCTCAGGCGCGGCGGAGTACTATCACAGCCATGAAACAGGTCTACAACGCCGCCAATCCGATCGATGCGCAACTGGTCGTGGACCTGCTCGCATCGGCCGGGATTGGTGCCTTTATCCAGGGTCAGTTCCTGTCCGGCGGTGTTGGCGAGCTACCGGCAGGCGAAATGGTGCGCGTGTGGGTGGCGGATGAGGATGTTGAAACCGCGCGGACGTACATCGACGATCGCGGTGAACACAGGCCACTGCGCGACGGCGCGCTCGCCCCGGCGTTCGTGCGTTCCTGGACGCGAGCGTGGGCGGGCCTCGGCGTGCAGGGTGACGGCATCGCCTTGCGCGATCGCCTGCTCGCCGCATGGTCCGAACCGCAGCGCCGGTACCACACGTTGCGCCACCTGAGCGATTGCCTGGCGCTGTTCGAATCGACGATGCACCTCGCCGAGCGGCCGGCGGAGATTGAAATCGCGCTTTGGTTCCACGATGCAGTGTATGAGCTGAAGGCGAAGGACAACGAAGCGCGTAGCGCGGACTGGGCGGAGCAGGCGTTATCCGAGGCGGGAGTTGCGCCGGACATTCGCATGCGCGGGCATGGGCTGATCATGGCGACCTGCCACGCGGCGCAACCAACCACTGCCGACGCACAGCTACTGGTCGACATCGATCTCTCGATTCTCGGGGTCGATCCCGAACGCTTCGACGAGTACGAAGTCCAGGTGCGGCAGGAATACGCGTGGGTGCCGCGTCCGCTGTTCCGGCGCAAGCGTCGGGAGATACTGATGGGCTTCCTGGCGCGGCCGACGATCTATGGCACCGCGTGGTTTCAAGAGCGCTTTGACGCGGCGGCGCGCGCCAACCTGCAGCGCTCGGTGGCGCGCCTGCGGCCGTGGCTAAGATTCTTCTAGGTTCAGATCAAAGAATGGCCGGACGGACGGGCGGCAGTAGGTTCAGTGCGCGGCGGGCGTCAAACTCGCAACCTCAGCGAAATCAAACGAAAGCTGCTCGCCTTCGACCGTCACGCTGACCGTCAGCGTGGCGGGACGGGACCTTGATTTTTTCGGCAAATCGACCTGCAGCTGCCGGGAAATAAGTTGGCCAGCCGCGATCTGGATTTTTGCATCCGCTTCCTGCGCCTCAGTGGAAACGACCGCGCGATTTGCCTGCCGCTCGTTGAACGCATCGATGTTGCAGTTGAGCTGAGACGTGGCCGCGGAATTGACGCATTTGTCTTTCGGATACTCGTCGACTTTCTCCTGTGCCAAAGCCGCCTCGGCACTTCGCGTGACCAGCGGCTGCCCGTTCGCCAGCACCAGGATCTCGCGATGGTCGAAGGTAATCGGGGCGCTGCCGGTATTCCTCACCGAGACCGACAGCCACTGCTGCTTGGCCGACGCCGGCGCCAACGCTGCTCCCGCGTCAAAGCGCTTGCCTTCCGCGCTCACGATAACCATTCCGTTGATGGTTTGTATGCGCTGCGTGTCTGCATGAACCACTGGTTCGAACCTGCGCTCGGACGCTAGAGCACCCTCGCTCAAAGTCAGGAGATTCATGAGGACGATACCAAGTGCAATAGCCCGAATTGAGGTACGAGAATTCATAGGCGCTGACCGCTGGAAATATGAGTAATTCTAACCCAGTTCCAACAGCGCCAAGCAGGTCGATACCGAAGGCCAAGTATCGTGGCCGTGATCTGGATCGGCGCCACGCAAGCAAGAAACGCTGGGCGCACAACAGGCTGGCATCAGTTGCGACGGCAGTATCAGGGCGCCATCGAAGGGAGCACGATATCAAAACGCACACCTTTCCCGGGCTGCGTGATCAGCGAGATCCGACCGCCCAGCGCCTGGGTAACCAGATTGAATGCGACGAGCATGCCCAGGCCCGTACCGCCGCGACCGCGCTTGGTGGTGAAGAACGGTTCGAACACCCGGTCGGCGACGTGCGCGTCCATCCCGACGCCATCGTCTTCATAACGGAGCGTTAGCTGCTGGTCCTGGGGGAGAACACTGATACGGATCGTTCCGGCGTCCTTGTCCGGAAACGCATGCAGCAGGGAATTCATGACCAGATTCGAGACGATCTGGTAGAGCGCGTCCGGGCGCGTGCTCACCTCGATGATCGGACTGCAATCGACCAGCACCTGGTGATTCGTCTTCCTCAGCGCCGGATGCAGCGACTTCAGAATCCCGTCCAGGTAGGCCTGCAGGTTGATCGTACGAATGTCGCCCGTGGCCTGATCGACGGCCACCTGCTTGAAACTGCGGATCAATTCGGCAGCACGCAGTAGATTGTTCTCGGCCATGGTGCCGGCGGCTTGGGCGGACGCGAGCAACGTCCGCACTTCGCCCGCTGAAAGACCGCGTTCGAGCGCGTTTTGGATCGCCCTCAGTTGTGCGCTCAGGAAGGAGATCGCGGTCACGCCGACGCCAAGCGGCGTATTGACTTCATGCGCAACCCCGGCGACCAGCCGGCCCAGAGACGCCATTTTCTCGGACTCGATCAATTCGGACTGGGTCCGGTGCAATTCGTCGATCGCCTCCAGCAAGCGCCGGTTTGCCTCCTGCAGATCCTGCCGCTCCTGGTGTAGTTCGCGCGTGCGTTCATGCACGCGCGCGTCGAGCTCGCGGGTCAGTTCCAGCAGGTCGCTCTCGACCGCCTTGATGGCCGAAATATCGTGCTGCGTCTCGGCGATCCGCAGCGGCAGGCCGGCGGCATCGCGCGCGACGATCATGCCGCGGGCGAGTTTCCAGCTCCAGGCGCCGCCCGGCGCTCGCAAACGATAGACGGCTTCATAGTGCGGAGTCTTGCCCGCCAAGTGGTCCTGCATGGCGTCCCGATAGCCTGGGAAATCCTCAGGGTGCAGGTACTGCGCAAAAGCTTCGACGCCGGGCAGGGGAACGGCTTCGCCAGGCTCGCGGTCGGGATTGCCGCTGACCGACAACAGCGTGCCGGCCGTCAGATCCCAGTCGAACAACTCGTCGCCGCCAGCCCAAAGGGCCAAGCGGTAGCGCTCCGCTGACTCGATCAGTTGGCGTTGACGTTCGCGCAACCGGGCAATTCCGACTGCGCGTGGTGCAGTCGGATGCTTGCGCGCACCCCGCACCCCGCGCCGCATTGCCCGTCTCCGAACTTAGGTTGCGTGGCAAAGGTAGCGCGAAATGCTGAGCCGATGAAGACGCTGGGCAAAATTAGGTAGAAACTGGCTCATGGGCAATGGCCAAGGCGCTCTGTCAGAACACGGACAACACCCCATGAACTCCTCACCAACCTTCCATTCTCCCACCGTGCCATCTTCGTTTGAATGGGTGGGCCGATTGGCGGAGGCCACCACACCCCGCGAAGTCGCAGACCTGATCGTGCATTTGGCGGAGGCTGCCGACGGCTTCAGGACGGCCAACGTTTTCTGGGACTTGACGCTCGGCGGCGAACCCGATCACGAGGGCGAGCCCATCACGCAATGGAGCGAGGGAGATCTGGAGTTGGCCCATCTGGCCGCGCTGCGCGGCTTGCGGGTGACCTCATCGGATGGTTGCCGAGCGGCGATTCCGCTGTCCGAAAGCAGCGTGTCCCGGGCCAACCCGGCCATCCTGGTGGTCGCCATGGAGACGCCGTCGGCGATCCAGTGCTTTCTCGATTCGAGGACGCCATTTCTGACTGTGGCCGGCAGTCACCTGCATCGCGCGCTCGAAGCGACCCAACTGAAGATCGCCCTGGCGGGGTTGGAGCGCTCCGAACTCCTGCAGCGCTCCCTATTCGCCATTTCCGACCTCGCCGGCTCGGACTGTGAGATGCCCGAGTTGCTCAGGGGAATTCACGCGATCATCGGCACGCTGATGTACGCCGAGAATTTCATCATCGTGTTGCATGACGCCAGGCGCGACACAATTCGGTTCCTGTACTACGCCGACGTCGAGGATACGGCGCCACCCGACGAAAATCTTGAAATTCCAATGCGTTCGCTCCAGGACTCGCTAACCTGGCATCTGCTGCGCGAAGGCAAGCCGCTGATGGGTAACACCGAGCAGTTGCAGGCTCAAGTTTCCGGTCCGCTCGTCATCATCGGACCTCACAGCCGCGACTTGATTGGCGTGCCCATGCTGCGTGACGGCCGCGTGCGTGGTGCGATCGTCGTGCAGAGTTATCACGAGGTTGTCGGTTATTCGGCGGACGACCAGATGCTGCTGCAGTTCGTTGCGAGCCACGTCCTGATCGCGCTGATCAGGAGACAGGGCAAGGAAGACCTCGAGCAGCGGGTGCGCCTGCGCACGATCGAGCTGGCGGATGCCAATCAGGCGCTTCAACAGGAAATCGTCGAACGCCAGCGTGCCGAGCGCCTGCAGGCTGCCTTATACAATATCGCGCAACTGGCCACGACGGAGATCAGCGAAGCCGATTTCTACCCGCGTGTGCACGCCGAGGTCGGTGACTTGATCAATGCGGAAAACTTCTTCATCGCGTTGCTGTCGGAAGACGGACAGATGCTGGAGTTTCCCTACGCGGTCGACGAGAGCGACGAGACGTTCAGGGCGCGCCGGGTGGGAAACGGATTGAGCGAGTACGTGCTTAGACGTGGTGGGGCGATCTTCCGGACCGAGGACATGCTGGCGCTCGCCGATCAGGGCGAGATTGACCTCGGCACGGCCGGTGCGCTTGCTGCGTGCTGGCTGGGTGCGCCCTTGCTGATCGGCGACACGGTAATCGGATTGGTGGCCGTGCAAAGCTATCGCGCTACCGTCGCCTACGGGCCGACCGACCAGAGCCTGTTGAGCTTCGTGGCTTCGCAGATCGCCAACACGCTGCATCGTCGTCGCGCCGCTGAGTCTCTTCAACAGGCCTATGCCAAGCTCGAGCAACGGGTGCAGGAGCGAACGCGCGAGTTGCGTGAGGAAATCGGCGAGCGCGAGCGCATTCAGCAGCAGCTAAAGCACGAGGTGATGCATGATGCGTTGACCGGACTACCCAATCGCGGTTACCTGCTGGATCGGCTCACCCGAGCACTTGCTCGACTCAAACGCGAACCGGAGCGGCGCGCCGCGCTGCTGTACCTGGACGTGGATAGATTCAAGGTCATCAACGACGGGCTTGGTCACCTGGCCGGCGATGAAGTCCTCAAGGAAGTTGCCCGCCGGCTGCTGACCTGTGTGCGTGAACCCGATATCGTCGCTCGCCTGTCCGGCGATGAATTCGCCATCCTGCTGGAGGACGTGACAGCCCCGGCCATCGCAGTGAAGGTGGCGCAACGCGTGCTCGTCGCACTTGGCGCACCGCTGCAGGTGGCGGGCAAAGTTCTGGAACCGTCGGCGAGTATCGGCATTGCTTTAGTCGACAAGCGGTATGGCCTGGCCGACGCAGCCCTGAAGGATGCCGACGTCGCCCTGTACCGTGCCAAGCAACTTGGCCGCAAGCGATTCGAACTCTTCGACGAGGCACTGCAAACGAATGCGGTGAACGTGCTGGCCATGGAGGGCGAGTTGAGCATGGCGCTGCAACGCGACCAGTTCGAACCGTATTTCCAGCCGATTGTCCGCCTGGGCACCGGCGAGGTGGTCGGTTACGAGGCGCTGATTCGCTGGAACCATCCCACGCGAGGCGTGCTCTGTCCGGCCGACTTCCTGCGAATCGCCGAGGACAACGGCAGTATTGAAGCGATCGATTGGCGGATGTTTGAGCTCAGTTGCGGTCTGGCGACCAGGCTTGAGCACGATCGAGCCTTCCTGACGATCAACGTGTCGCCACTGCACTTGCGGCGCGCCGATTTCGACGTACGACTGCAGGAGCTTCTCCGGCGGACCGGGTTGCCTTGCGAACGCTTGATTATCGAAGTCACCGAGGGCTCCTTGCTTGACAATTCGGAGCGCGTTTGCGGGGTGCTCGAGCGGTTGCGAGCCGTCGGCGTCGGCGCCGCGCTGGATGATTTCGGAACTGGCTATTCCTCCCTCAGCTACCTACACAGGTTTCCATTGAAAATGCTGAAGATCGATCGCTCATTCGTGGCCGAACTTGGCACGGGTGCCCAGAACGCCAGTTCCAAGGTGGTGGCTGCGGTGTTGACGCTGGCGCATGCGTTAGGCATAGAGGTGATCGCCGAAGGGATCGAAACCAACGCACAGCGTAACGCTTTGATGACCATGGGCTGCGAATTCGGCCAGGGCTATCTGTTCGGTCGGCCGGCTCCGATCCAGCCGAGTGACAACTGACTAAAGTGCGTGCGTCCGCCTTCGTTGGCCCTCTCACGAGCCACGCCGCTTGACTGCGCCGATTGTTGCCCGTCGTCCATGCCGTTACCTTAACGGCACGGTACCCAAAAAAACACACGCCAGAAGGCCGGGCCCTTAATATTGTCTCTGCATCTCTTGCGCTCGCCAGGGCAAAAGAGATGATCGGCCGCGCAGTAAGAATTGTCGTCGTGGATGCTTTTCCCAACACGTTGTCAGGCAGACGTGAAGGCTATTCTGAGCGCCCAGAAGGGATTCCATGAGAGCGACGTGCCAGGGCAGATCCGTCTATTCGAGATGTTTCAGAAATGGTCTCCCCGACGGATGCAGGCGTTGAGCAGCGTGAACGGTGGTCAAGGCAGCATCACCAATTATTGATGATCTCATAACGCTGCCGGCGACCGACCTCGTCCAGGGCCTTGCGCACGTCATCGCGCGCCATCAACGCCTGCCAGCGTTCATTGAGTTGAACATGGGTCGGCAGCGCCTTGGGTTCGATGAATTCCTGCATGTCGTACAGCATCTGATCGCGGTCGTCTTGCGAGGCGAGACGCCCGATCACCGATTTGGCCGCCTCGTCCAGGTGGTTGGCCCAGATCAGGGCCCACAGGTATGAACTCAGATTGTCTTCGCGGTGCTCGCGCAGGTATGCCAGCGCTTGCGCCGCGCCATCCCGATCGCCCTTGAGCACCGCAGCGCAGTGCTTCACCGAAGCCCGCGACATGCTGCCGGCGCCACTGACGCGTGAACCTGTCTTCGCGATGGTCGTCAGTGCGTCGTCCGGCCGGCCCAGGCCGCAATAGAAATGGCTCAGGTTCAATATCTGGCTGACGTTGTCGTGACCGTCCTCATCGAGCTTGGTCGCGCGTTCGAGCTCCGCCAGCGATTCGTCGATGCGGCCGAGATGCCACAAGGCGATTGAACGGTTGTTGATGATCCAGGGCTGCCGGCCGGCATCCACGAACGGCGATTCGCCGGGGTCAGCGGCGATGCTTTCCAGAACCGAATCGGTGAGGTCCAGGACGGCTTCGTCCATTCCTTCGGACAGCATTGCATAACTGAGTTCGACCGCATTTTGCAGTTTGGTCGGGTCAAGGATCAATTGCACTTGCAGGTCGTCTACGCGCTTGCTTGCTGCGCGCTCGACGTTGAATTGCGGCGCGTCCCGGTCGACCAGTGCATCGAAGCGCTTGTCACTGCGCAGCCGGATCAGCATTTCCGGCCAGGTGATGCGCGCAATGACTGCGCGGGCCATCTCCGTCTCGTTTCGCAGCACGCGCGCCAGCGCCAACTGAAACCACAGGTCGCTGGCGCCCAGGGGTTTTGGATCCCAGCGCTTATCGAATAGCGTCTGCAGCAGGTCCAGGCGCGGCTTGGCGTCCGCTTTGCCGAGCACGTCGAACACGAAGTCCTGCTCGTCGTCGACCAGCTCCGGCCACGTCCGGGCATAACGGGTCATCGTAACCGCCGCGGCATCATGGTCGCGCAGTTCGTACTCCAGTTTGGCCAGCCGCAGCCAGTTGTCCGAATCCTCGGGATCGAGCTGCGTTGCCCGGGCGAATTGGTCGCGCGCACGCGGATTGTCGCCCAGGCGCATCGCGGCCCACGCTGCGCCGGAAAACGCGCCGCCTTGCTCGCGCTGCGACAACTGACCGAACAGGGGGTCGGCCAGTGCCGCCATCAGGTTTCGATCCACGGCGGCGAATTCCGCCGCCGTATGGTTGCCCTTGAAGGCGATGCCCTTGGCCGCTTCCAGTTTGGCGCGATATTGCGCCAATGCCGTGTTTGCTCCCGGCGGGTTCGGCGCAGCGACGATGTCAGCGTCGCTCGCCCGCACGGCCAGGGGACCGCAAGCGGTTACCGAAAACAGGATGCCGAGAATGAAGCCGTCACACGCCTTGCGCATCAGCAATCGACCAGGAAACCCTTCGCCGCTCTATCTTAAGCGGACAGCGGGGCGAATGGTTCGGGGGATCAAAACTTTTCGGGGAACTGCTTGGCCAGTGCGTCGGCGAGCGCGTCGGCAATGGTGAACATGTGACTACGCATGGCAGCCCAGGTCGTGGCTTCGCCGGTGTAGTCGGCCTTCGAAATCTGCTGAACCTGAGTGATGTGGTGGGCGCCATGCGCGGTCAACAGGCCGACCAGGGTAGCTTCGGGAAGGTTGGGATTGGCGGATGCCAGGAAGGCGGCAATTTCCTTGGCGTTGGCGATCAACTTGCTGGTGGCTTCGATCTGTCCCTTGCCGCCTTTGTCGAAGGTGGCGTCGGAATATTCTTTCACCGCGCCCCAGTGCCCGGCCAGCAGCGTCAGCATGCGATCGCCGGCCGGTTTGCCGTAGAAGCTGGCGATGGCGCCGGAAATCGCGGTCGCGTTCGCCACGACTTGGTCAGCGGCAATTTTCTTCCCGGTCTGGTTGTTCGCAGCACTGGCTGTAACGTAGTTGCGAATCCAGAACACATGCTCGACCCAGAGGTCGCGCAACACCGCTCTGGTTGCGGCTTGCTTGGTGCTGATGCGCGTGTCGGCGCTGGTTGCGTTCGTGCCGGCGGCAGCGTGGCCCTGATGAGTGGCTGCCTCGGCGGCTGGACTGAGAGCGAGGGCGGCGAGGATGGCAAGGCTGAGTGCAATCGATTTCATGTGGGAATCTCCGTAGTTAGGCTGGACCGCCGCGAGCGCGGCGTCGGAGAGACCTTATCCGGCCCGGTCAAGGCGCGGAATGGATCTATGTGAAAAGGCCTTGGTACGGCTTATCAGGCCCTAGCCTGACTTTATCTTGAAGCGGCAAACGTGTTCGCCGTGAAGTATGCAGGCAGTCAGCGAGACCTTCCTTCCGCTGATCGCTTCCATGTAGGCCAGGTCGAATTTGCACACTTGCGGGTTCTGCCTGGCCAATGCGTGGAACACGCAATTGAATGCCTCGACTTGCCACTCGCCCGCGTTGCGCGCAGGCAGTGCTTCATAGCCGAGACTGTCGAGTCGTTCGGCCAGGGATTTCACCAGGCCCTCTTCATCCTGCGTCGGCGGCAGCGGAAGTTGCGCGCTTGCGACCGAGCTGCCGAGCTCGACCAGCAGATCGCCGACAGCCTCATTGCCAAGATGCGATTCCAATCGGTTCAACAACGCGCCGGCAATGGCGCCATAGTTGCGCGGGAACAACTCGCGCCCGGTCAGGGTGATCGCGTAGCGAGTTTGCGGCCGGCCTCCCGTCGCGATGGCTTCGGCGCGTTCGGCATAGCCGTTGGCCATCAACGCAGTCAGGTGTTGGCGAACCGCGTTATGGCTGATCTTCAAGCGCAGGCAGAGATCTTCGACCGTGCAGCCGCCCGCCGACATCAGCAGTTGTCGGAGCAAACGTTGTTGCGTGCCGCCAAGACGGAGCAAGCCATGACTCATTGCGCAAAGGCTACGCCAACCGGGCCGGTGGTGGGCAAGCGCTCGTTGGCGACGGCGAGCTGAAGCTGCCCGGCCGCCATCGGCCGGACAGCTCCACGCCGATCAATCAGGGCGCAGCCAACGGCGAATTTGCGGTTGGGTTGTCCCGGTTTTCCTGCAGCCAAAGCATCGATCCGTGCACCCGCGCATAGCCGCTGGGATGGTCGTAGAAAAGAATCTCTTCCCACTTGCCGGGACGAATCTTCCGATACGTGCTCAAACGCATCGCCGCAGTTGCGAAGCCGTGCGGTTCGCGGGCGGCGTTGAGCCCATAGTTATCGGCCTCGGCCTCGGCTTGCCGGATAATCGTGTTGTTGATCGGCGTGGCAACGAAGAAAAAGACCGAGAACAAGGCCATGAAAAGCGGCAAGCCGGCCGGGTCGCCGAGTCCTTCGACGCCGAAGCGCTTGCCCCAGCGGGCATTGGCCCAACCGAAGCTGGCGTGCACGAACCAGAATCCGGCCAGGATGAGCAGGCCCAGGTAGATCGGCAGCCGGATTGAATGGTTGAGCACGTAATGGCCCATTTCGTGGCCCATCACTGCCTTGATTTCCGGCAGCGAGGTCCGTTCCAACAGGTTGTCGTTGAGACTCACCCGCGTGGTGCCGCCCAGGCCGGAAACATTGGCGCTGATGCGCGTGGTTTGCCGCGAGGCGTCGAACCATTCGACGTTATCGGTGGGAATCTGATTGGCGCGGGCAAGCGAGAGCACCGCCGTGCGAGTGGGACCTTCCGGCAGGGGTTGGTACTTGTTGAACACCGGTGCGATGAACACCGGAAAGATCATCGAAACAAACAGGATGAACACGAAGGTCAGACCGCCCGCAGCCATCCACCAACGGTTGCCGGTGCGACGGATCGCCGCGTAGATGGTTGCCAACACCAGCGGAGCAAGGATCAGGCTGATCATCAGGCCCTTGGCCTGGTCGCCGAGCCAGGCGCCAAGCGTCTGCGTAGCGAGTCCGTATTGGTGCTCGCGGAAGAAGCCCGCGTACAGGGTCATCGGCAGCGTCAAGGCGAAGCCGACCACGGTCCAGAACGCTACATAGATGGCGGTATACAGCCAGGGTCGGTGACTGATGCGTTGCGCCGTCTCGCGCATGCGCCGCGAAATGCCGCTGGCCAGTAACAGGGCGGCCACACCGAGCCCATACAGGAATTGCCATAGTTGCAGCCAGTAGCCGCCTTCGAAATAGGCGTCGGACTTGGCGCGCTGTTCCGGCGACAGGAGGTTGATGTAGGACTCCGTGGCGCGATCGACATCGAAGCTCGGACCCGGGCGCGCCTGGTCGGGAATGTGCAGGCCGGGCGGGAGATCCCGGACCAGCTTGTCTTCGGCTTGCGCGCTGTGTGCGAACAGCAAGCCCATGCTCAAGGCAACAAGAAACAGTAAATAACGCATTGGTCGTACTCCCCGGATCAGGTCGCAGCATCGCGGCAGCGAGCGATTCAGGCAAGGGGCAGAGGTAATGGACGGGGGTCGGCCGCCTGGACCGTGGACAGTGTCGGTTGCATCATCCGGTCGCACTTCAGGGCGCTCATCCAGCCGTATTTGTTCTTCAGCGGCCGCAGTGCAAATGGCGCTCGCCAAGACTTTCTGGTCGCCGCGTTACGGAATGCTTACCGACCGCTTCGGGATCGGCTGGATGGTGATGGTCCCGGGCGAACCGGCGCCGTGACGCTGGCCGGGTAGGGCGTTTCAGTAGCCCAATGCAGCGAGCAACGTCCAGCAGGTCATGAAGATCAGGATGAGCGAGCCGACGGTCCAGAACGTGGCCCGGACCTCATGGTCTTGCGCACTGAGGTAGGCGGCGAAGTGCAGCAGGCGGGACACGACGTACCCGTACAGCAGCCAGCGCGCCAGTTGGAGCGACGGGGCGGTGAGGATGAAGAGCAAGCCGGCAACCAGGAAGAACGGCAGGTTCTCGAGGTCGTTCTGTTGTATCCGGCGGATGCGTTCGACCCGGTCGTCGGGCACTAGCTGCGCTGGCGCAGGCTGCGGGTTGAGCGCCGTTTTCCTGAGGTCCTCGGGTGAACGGAATCCGCCCTTCACTCCCATCATGCGAACGACGGTCAGCCAGGACATGGCCACGGCCTTGAGGATCATCAGCGTCGCGGCGATGACGTAGGTGGCGAACAAGGGGTTCTGCAGGCTCAGGATATCCACTGGGAATTTGCCCCGCGCGTGAACTGTTGTCCGCGCAGATTACAGGAGAATCGCGGACGGGGCACAAGACATCCGGAACTTCCAAGACGCACCGAAGCGGACGCTGCGGGGCAGCGTCCGCCTACCGAACTGCGATTTCCGCGGCGATCAGCCTTTCAGGACAAACAGCAGCAGCACTATCAAGGCCACCGCCAGTCCTTGCAGACCGACGCGGGCAAACATCAAGCGCGTGCTGTTGTGATCGTCGAACTCGCCGCCAGCACCCATTGACAGCACGCCGGCAAACAGGCTGCCGACGGTTGCAACCAACAGGATCAGGATGAAAATGGTCACCAAGAGAGTCATGGCCAACCTCCTTGCCGTCGAACGATAGAGAAGGAAATTCGCTGCCCGGCAACTGACGCTAGCGCGGTGCACGGTGCGGCAAGTTGATCTGGGTCAACGTCTCGGCTGGCCCGGGACCTTGCTGCTAACCTGTCCCCTGATCCGGCGACAGGTGGCTCATGGCTGCAAGCTCCATTTTCCTGGCCCTGCTTACGTTCGGCGTGCTGGTGCTGCTGGTGAAGGCCTTCCGGCATAACCGCACGCTCTGGGGCGAGGTCCGGCAGGCCCGGCGTTCCGTGCCCAGGCTGCTGTGGGACGCGCTGGTGCTGTGGAGCCCGCTGGCCCTGGTCATCGTCGCGCTGGCGTTTGCCGCCAACCGACTCGCCACCGCCGCGGTTTCGCTGACCTACCGATTAACCACGCTCGACGAATTTTGCGAGGTGCGCGATGTGCCCGGGCATATCGTCATTCCGTGCACCGGCATGCGCGGTCGGCTGGAGCGGAAGCTGGTCAGACCGGCGGGAACGCGGACGGATCTCGATTACTTTCTGTCCCGGCAGTTTCGCGCGGCACGCGAGCAGCTGCTGGCGTTGTCCATCGAGGAGCTGGCGCACGTGGCGGCGAACCGGCCCGCATTCTATCGATCGTTTGCCCCGCAGGACGTGCTCGCGCTGGAAGCGGCGCCCGAGGACGATCAGGAGCTGGTTCGCCTGCGAACCGAGTTGCGGCAACTGCTTCGCACTCCGACCCGGCCTGCTCGCGATGTGCTGGATATCGTCCGCTTCGTCAGCGAGCGCGACGCGCGCGTGCAACGCATCCGAAGGCTGACTGCGATGGTCATTGCGCGTCGTGAGTGGGTCAATCAGCAGGCCTACTTCGGACTTTCTCGCGACCAGCAGGGTCGGTTGTGGCTGCGGCACCGGATTTCCCGCCTGCTGGCGCAGGTGCCGTCGCATCCGGACGCGGCAACCGAGGCAGCGCTCGGAGAGTTGTTGGTGAAACCAGCGGCGGAACCGGACACGCTCGCTGCATTTCAGGCCGGCATGCTGATCACGTTGGCCAAGGGCGAGGCGGCAACCGCGCAAATCCTGGACAAGGATGCCAGCACGCGCCTTGGATCGGCCGGTCTGTATCTGGCGCTCGGGATGCCGCGCCAATGCACGGTGGCCGCGCTTGATGAGGACCTCCGACTCAGGACCGCGGACTTTGCCAGCGATGGCGTGGAAGCGGTCGACCCGGACCAGGTGACGCTGTCCAATAGCGGCGCATTTCCGTGCTTCCTGAAAGCGGCCACTCCCGAGGAGTTGCGGCTCGAATCGCTGGGGTTCCGCGAGAGCGTGCGCCGGTCCATCGACCGCTGGCACGACGAGGCGACGCGCGCCAGTTTCCGGCGCCTGGGCAAGCTGGGTCTGGTCACGGCAGCGACGGAAGCTGACACGAAAACGGCCGCGCGCGAACTGGCGCTGGCCGTGCCGGCCGGCATCCATCTGGGCCGGGCCGATTGCGGCTGGCTGCACCCGGCCAATTGCGCTGCGAATGCAGCGCGCGAGGCAGTCGAGGAGGGCTATGCGCGTGCTCGCGAAGACGCGGCAAGGCGCTACCAGGAAGCCGCCGATTCCGCCGCGGATGCGGCCGCGATTACGCTTGAGCAACGAATCGGCCGGACCTTGCTGACGCTGGACTCGCAACTGGAGGACATGCGTGCCGGCGCGCATGGCTACACGGCGCGGTTCTTTCTCGTCGGCGATTTGCTGCGACTCTTCGGCTGGCTGCTGCTTGCGTGGATCGTCATCAAGAGCTTCCTGTACGTGCTGGCGTTGGAGCTCTTCCATAGCGACGAAAAGATGACCATCGACTTCGACACGCCACACCCGGTCGAGGGCTCGTACCGGTCCTCGCGGCGTCTGACGATCGATCGGGAATTCCCCTATCCGCTGATTACGCGCAAGCAATTGTCGAACACTGACAACAACGTGTGCCTGGCGCCGTGGCCGTGGTCGGCGCCGCTCGCGCGCATTCTGCGCGGCCGTTATTTCCTGTTCACCAAGGGGACGTTCCTGGCCGATGCGGACGTGCCGGCAGATTCGGGGCAGGCGCCGCGAGGAATGGTGGCGTCGGCGGGTAGCGGCCTGTCCATCGTGGAGTGGAAGATGCAGCCGGGCGAGGAGGTGATCTTCCGCTACAAGGATTTCTACGGCGCCAGCGAAAACGTGCAGCTGACTTCGGAAATCAGCTTCCGCCTCTCGACGCTGCTACTGGGCAGGATCGTTTTTCGCATCGCGCGTTGCGGCGAAGGCGAAGGGCGCTTGCTGCTGAAAGCCAACGTGGAAGAAATCGGCCAGGAGCACATCCGGGCCATGCCGCCGGAACGGATGATCGCCTGGAACCGGCACGCACGATTCACGGTCCACAGCGGCCGCACGCCGTGGAAGACCTTGCTCAACGGCTACACGCTGGTGCGCAGCGAGCGGCAGGCCGGGCCGAGCGGCCTGATCGTAGTGTCCAGCGACGATATCGGGTCGAACCTGGGCAGCATCCGATTCGTGAAGCGGATATTCTCGGCAATTTTTTGAGCGTCCCGGACCGGGGCGGGGAACTACGGCGCCGGAACCTGGGTCATAATCGGCACGCACCCCACTCAATCAGGAGTTTCCGATGAAAGCCGCACTTTCAGGTCTCACGCTCGCGCTGACCCTTTGCTGCACTGCAGCGCTTGCTGGCGAAGAAGCCCCGGCCGCAGGCGACATGGCGCGCGGCATGGATCACGGCAAGATGCACATGGCTCAGATGTCTCCGGCCGAGCACAAGAAAATGATGGATGAGAAGTTCACCGAAATCGACGCGGACAAGAATGGCTGCCTGAGCAAGGAAGAATTCGACAAGCATCACGAGGCGATGCAAATGAAGCACATGGAAATGCAGAAGGAAAAAGCAGCCCACGACCACGTCGAGACGCACAAGTAAGCAAGGCGCTCACGGATATTGGAATAGCGCGGGTGACGGATCAGGTCCGCACCCGTGTCTATCGGCGTCGTTGTCTGTGCTGTCGATTGAGTTGGTCATCGGCGGTTTCATCGGCCAGGCGCAATACTAGTATCCGAAATGCACAGGAAAACCGCCAAAGTTCCGAGTCCCCGCGCGCGCCAGTTGGTGCGGATCGCCGCAATTGTGTTGATCTTCGTTTCAATTGCCCTGCTGCTCTCGGTTGATCCAGCCTATCAGGCCCTGCAGCGGCTGCTCTCCCACGTCGAGCCCATAATCTCAGGGCATCCCTTGCTCGGTGCAGCAGTCTTCGTGCTGCTTTCGGCCGTGTCGGCCATCCTCGCCTTTTTCTCCAGCGCGCTGCTGGTGCCGGCGGCGGTGTATGCCTGGGGCAAAGTGCTGACGATAGGCCTGCTCTGGTTGGGCTGGTTGCTGGGCGGCATGGCGATGTACGGGCTCGGCCGCAGCCTGCGCCGGCCGTCCGGAAGAAGGCGGTCCAGGTTGCCCGCGCGCTTTGCCGCCTACCTTCCCAAGCGTTCGAGTCCGCCCGGGTTTTCGGTGGTCCTGCTCTGGCAGCTCGCGCTGCCATCGGAAATTCCCGGTTACTTGTGCGGCTACCTCGGCGTGTCTTTTCGCAACTACGTCCTTGCCTTGGCCCTGGGCGAATTGCCGTACGCGATCGGCGCCGTGCTGGTTGGCGAGAGCGTGGTCAATCGACAGTTGGGATGGCTGATGTTGCTGGGCGTGGCTTTTGCGGTGCTCGCCTATCTTCTGGGTGGCAGAATACGCCAGAGGACAAAACAGGGAGCGTGACCGGATGCGAAGCGAATCGGTTCTCGAGCAGGCTTACGCGCTTGCCCACCAATACCTACAGTCACTTCCCGAGCGCCACGTCGGCGCCACCGGCTCGCTTGCGCAGTTGCGCGCGGCGGCAGCGAAGCCGCTCACCGACGACGGCATCGAAGCGTCCGAAGTGCTTCGTGAGCTGAATGATCTCGCGGAGGCGGGCGTAGTCGCCTCGGCCGGTCCGCGTTACTTCGGCTTCGTCATCGGCGGTAGCTATCCGGTCGCGCTGGGCGCCGACTGGCTGGTGTCGACCTGGGATCAGAACCCCGGCATCTACGCGACTTCGCCGTTCTCGGCAGTGGTCGAGGAAGTGGCGGCGCGCTACGTCCTCGAGCTGTTGCGCTTGCCGCCGGCATCGACGGTCGGCTTCACCACCGGTTGCCAGATGGCCAATTTCACTGCGCTCGCGGCCGCTCGCCACAAGGTCCTCGCCGATGCGGGCTGGGATGTCGAAGCGGAAGGACTCAACGGCGCACCGCCAATCAACATCGTGATGGGCGCGGAAGCGCACGTCACCATCCATACCGCGTTGCGTTACCTTGGCCTGGGTCTGAAACACGCCAAGCTGGTCGCCACCGACGGACAGGGCCGGATCATCGCCGCCGAGCTCGAGAAAACGCTGGCCGCCTGCGATGGCCCGACCATCGTCTGTGCGCAGGCGGGCAACGTGAATACCGGCGCTTTCGATCCTCTGGATGAAATTTCCGAGCTGACCAATGTTCGTGGCGCCTGGCTGCATGTCGATGGCGCCTTCGGATTGTGGGCCCGCGCCTCGCAGCACGCCCACCTTGCGCGTGGCGCCGAGCAGGCGGATTCCTGGGCCACCGACGCGCACAAGTGGCTGAACGTTCCCTACGATTGCGGCATCGTCATCGTCAAGCATGGTGACGCCCATCGCGACTCGATGGCAGTGCGTGCGGCCTACCTGGAACACGCGGCCCATGCCGAGCGCGACGAGCTCGAATACGTGCCGGAGTTCTCGCGTCGCGGCCGTTCGATCCCGGTGTACGCGACCTTGCGGCACCTTGGGCATCGCGGCGTCGCCGACCTGGTCGAACGCTGCTGTTCGCATGCACGCCTGTTCGCAAGTTTGCTCGGTGCGGAGCAGGGCATCGAGATCCTCAACGACGTCGTCCTCAACCAGGTGCTGGTGCGGTTCGGGGATTCGGACGAGCGGACCCGCGAGGTCATCGCACGCGTCCAGCAGGAAGGCACCTGCTGGCTGGGTGGGACAACCTGGCAGGGTAAGGCGGCGATGCGGATATCGGTGTCGAATTGGTCGACCACCGAGGATGACGTGTTGCGCTCGGTACAGGCCATCGTTACGCAGGCTGCGTTGTAGACTCGGCCTGTGCGTTGCAGGTAGTGCCGGCCCCGAAAGGTTGAAGGAGATGCCCATGCCTATTCCTACACGCAAACAAGCCAGTGACTTCGAACCCGAAGTCTTGTCACTGTTCGATCAGTACGTGCATGGCCTGATCGATCGTCGTGGCTTTCTGATCGGCGCGGCACGCTTCGCCGGCGTGGTCGGGGCGGCGGGATTGCTCGCTGCGTTGAGCCCGCAGTTCGCCGCAGCGCAACAGGTGAAACCCGATGACAAGCGCCTGTCCGCGTCGCACATCGAATTCCCGTCGCCCAAGGGCTATGGCACCGGTCGGGGCTATCTGGTGCGTCCCGCGCTGGCCAAGGGCCCGCTGCCGGTGGTGCTGGTGGTGCACGAGAATCGTGGCCTGAATCCGCATATCGAAGATGTTACGCGGCGTTTTGCGTTGGCGAACTTCATCGCTTTCGCGCCCGATGCCTTGTTTCCTCTGGGTGGCTACCCGGGGGACGAAGACGCGGCGCGCGCCCTGTTCGGCAAGCTCGACCAGGCGAAGACCAAAGAGGATTTTCTTGCCGCCGCGGAGATGCTCGACGGCATCGAGGGCGGCAATCGGCGCCTGGGTGTGGTCGGCTTCTGTTACGGCGGCGGCATGGCCAACTTCCTGGCGACGCGATTGCCGAAACTTGCGGCCGCCGCGCCGTTTTACGGCAGCGCGGCACCGCTGGAAGACGTCCCTAGAATCAAGGCCGAGTTGCTGATCGTGCTCGCCGCGAATGACGAACGCGTGAATGCGGGCTGGCCGGCATACGAGACGGCGCTGAAGGATGCCGGCGTGCGCTACGCGTTGTACCAGCCACCCGAAACGCAACATGGATTCCACAACGACACCACGCCGCGCTACTCGGAGGCGGCGGCGCGTGAAGCGTGGAGCCGCACGATAGCCTTGTTCGAGCGGACCCTGCGCACCTAGACTGTAGCTGCCGGAAGCTGGCGTTCGAGTGCGCGCACGGCTTGCGGGTCCTGGAACCTAGCGTTTTGCCGCTTCCACCAGGGATTTGATTGCCCAGCGTTTGACCCGACGCGCTTCGGCGTCGTCCAGTTGCAGCACATCCTTGAACACCACCCTGGCTTCGGTGCCGACAATGAGCGCCAGTGCCTTGGTCAGCGTTTCGAGCGAGCCCGGGGTGAACAGCTGCCGCGACGGCGCCAGGGCAGCCTGGATCAGGGAAGTGCGCCGGTTCTGGCGCGACAGTCCATCGTTTTCATTACGCAGGCTACGCTGCAGCGAGAACACCAGCATCATGCGCAGCGAGGCTTCATTGGCGAGGATTACTTCTTCCAGCGCGGCGTCCACGCGCTGGACGCGCGCCACTGGATCGACCGAGGTGAAATTGCCGAACAACTGCTCCGCGTCCGGGACGGCGACGTCGAGCGGCGCTTCAATCAGCAGCGCTTCGAGATTCGGGAAGTGTCGGTACACAGTCGCCCGCGAGACCAGCGCTTCCTCGGCGATTTCCTCCAGGCTCGGCTGCCGTCCCTGCTTTAGAAGGCGTGCCGCGGCTTGCAGCAGGTCCTTGCGAGTCCGCTGCTTCTGATTGGGACGGCCGGCTGGAGCGTCGGTCATGCGCTGTTCCTCAACTTTGCGGCAGCTGGCGTTGGATGGCGGTGAAGTCGAGCCACACGTTTTCTCGCTTGATGTCGCCGCTGTCGGTGAACTCCACGACGTGCAGCAAGCGAAACTCCAGCGGACGGTCGAGTCCATTGAGTCCGAACGGTCGGCCGGGAGCCCGGCCCTTCCACAGCGATTCATCGACCAGGAAATTCTCGCCATAGAGCCGGCGCAGGCACCGAACGGAACCGTCGGCCAAGTCCGCAAACAGGTTTTCGTAAAAGGGGCGGGCGGCTTCGCGGCCGCGGGTCGGACCGGTCGGGGAGCCAACGATGTCGTGCTCGACGTCGGGGGCGAGTGTGGCAAGAACGCCTTCAACGTTGTCCTGGGCCTCGAAGGCGAAATGTTCGTCGATCTTGCGGTCCATCTGGGCAGTGGTAAGGGCCATGGTCGGGTCCTCAGGGTGGGTGGTGAAGATGTTAATGAGACAAAAGTCGCATGTCAATACATTAGTGCCGTAGAGGTCCAACTGTCTCGCCAATGCGGCTGCCAGTGTCTGCCTCCTGCCGCGTCGGATGGCCGCTGTGTTACAAATCGCCATTTCCGATGGAATCGCCAGCCATGTCCTATGTCCGTTGCCTGCGCGGCATTGCTTCCGGAATCGAGTACTCGTCCGACCAGCCGATGAACCTGGATCCGGTCGACGGTCGCCCGGTGGAGATGGTGCTGGACTTGCAGCGGCTTGCGGCCGAGCGGCCGAATGCCCGGTGGTATGATCCGGCGCGCCGCGACATGTGGCGCTTCGGCGGACTGATGGCGCTCGATATCGGCAATCCGGCGGACGCCGCGCATATCGTCGCGCTTGGCGAAGGTGCGACGCCGGTACTCGACTATCCGCAGCATCCGGTGGCGAAGGCGGCGGGAGTCCGGCTCGGAATCAAGGAAGAAGGCAAGGCGCACGCAGGCTTCGGCGCCAATCCGACGCAGAGTTTCAAGGACCGCGGCATGGCCATGGTGGTTGCGCAGGCGCGCCGCCTGGGCCTCAGCCGGCTTGCGGTGCCCACGCAGGGCAATGCCGGTGATTCGCTGACCCACTATGCGCTGGCGGCCGGACTGTCGGTTGCGGTGGCAATGCCGGAGGACACGCCGGCGCCGATCCTCGGCAATGTCGCCGCGGCGGCGTTTCGCCACCCTGATCGAGTTGCACTCGAGCTGATCGGGCCGACCATCCGCGAAGCGGGTGCGCTGCTCAAGGAAAAGTACGTGCCGCGCGGTTACTTCTCGGTGGCGACGTTCCAGGAGCCGGGTTGGCGCATCGAGGGCAAGAAGTCGCTCGGGCTGGAATTGGCCGAGCCGGCCAGGGGCGAAACGCGCTGGTCATTGCCGGACGTGGTGATCTACCCAACCGGTGGCGGTACCGGCGTGCTTGGCATGTGGAAGGCCTGGGACGAACTGGAAGTATTGGAAATGATCGGCCCGCAGCGACCCCGCATGATCTGTGTGCAGAGCGAATCAATGCAGCCGCTCGTGCGCGCCTTCGAATCGGGGGCCCGTGACACGATCGCACTCCCAGGACCGGGCACGCTTGCCTTCGGACTCAACGTGCCGGCCGGAGTCGGTCACTTTCGTGTGCTCGAAATCATTCAGGCCAGCGGCGGCGCCGCGGTTGCGGTTGCCGAGCGCGAGATCGCCACCGAGCTCAGCCGCGTCTGGCGCGAAACGCGCTGGTGGCTAAGCCCGGAAGGCGCCGCTTGTCTCGCCGCGCTGCCGCAGTTGCTCGAGCGCGACCTGGTGCGTCGCGGCGATCGCGTGGTCGTCGTCAACACCGGATCGGCAGAGAAGTACCTTCCGGCGCTGCGCCACTTGCTCGACTGAGCGACGACGGCCGGAAAGTCCGCCACCACTCACTGGGCGGCAAGTTTCCTGTGCATCCGCGCGTAGTCACGCCGGTACGCCTTGGCCGACCGCGTCTTCTGGGCTTCGCTGAGCGTCTTGCCCGACACCTGGAAGAATTTTTTCTCTTCCTCACGCAGGTGGTGGTGAACCTGGTGCGATAGCTCCCTGGCCCTCTCCAGCCAGGCGGGCTGGGCTGGATCCAGCATCTGCACAGCCTCCACGAGCTCGTCGATCTGATGGTGCTCGTGCAAGGCATGGCGGGTGGAAAACAAGCCCATGTCGTCCATCAGCATCGGCGCGTACAGGAAGCGCTCTTCGGCAGCTTCGTGCGCCTGCAGTTCAATGCGTACCTGCTTGAACAAGCTGATGCGAATCTGCGTGCCAGGCTTGGAGCGCAGCAACTTGCGCAGCAGCGTTCGCTGGACTTCGTGGCTCTCGTGCAGCGCGGCGTAGAGGTCGTGGGGCATGACTGGGATTCCGCAGGCTGGCAGAAAATCAGTATGGATCAGCCAACGTGGTTCGGGGCACTGATGCCGACCAGCCGTTGCGAACCGAGTCAGGCGGCTGGCGGTATGCTATTGCGGAAATCAAGTTCGGCACGGGAGACGCGACCATGGCAACCGGATGGGCAGGCGACGGCGCGGTGCAGGATCAGATCGACGCCACGGTGAAGGATGGGATCAAACGGGTTCGCAGCAAGCTGCCGAAAGGTCCGGGTCTTACGCACTGCGAGGAATGTGATGCGCTGATTCCGAAGGCGCGGCGGGAAGCGGTGCCGGGGGTGCGGTTGTGCGTGGCTTGTCAGGAAGTGCGCGACGCGGAAGAGGGGGCGGTGGGCGGGTATAACCGGCGGGGGAGTAAGGATAGTCAGTTGCGGTGAGGGGGGCGCGGCGGGGGCATCGCGGCTGAAGCCGCTCCTACGTCGCGGCTGAGGCCGCTCCCACATCGCGGCTGAAGCCGCTCCCACATCGCGGCTGAAGCGGCTCCTACAGTGGGGCGGGGAAGTCGGCGTCGAGGACGATGCGGTAGCGGGCTTTGCCGGCGCGCAGGTGGTCCATGGCTTCGTTGACTTTGGACATTGGGAAATGTTCGGTCTGCGGCAATACCTGGTGCCGCGCGGCGAATTCGAGCATGGCGTCAATGGCGCCGCGGGAGCCGGTGGGCGAGCCGGACACCGCTTTTTGTCCCATCAGCAGGGTGAAAGCGGGCACCTGAATCGGTTCCAGCACGGCGCCGACCACGTGCAGCCTGCCGTTCGGAGCGAGCGCGTCGAGCAATGCGCTCCAGTCGAGAGTCGCGTTGACTGTATCGATGATCAGGTCGAGCGTGCCGGCCAGCTCGCCGATGGCGGCGGAGTCGCGGCTGGAGACCACGCGATGGGCGCCGAACGCGCGCGCTTCCTCGGCCTTGGATTCGCTCGACGTGAAGGCGGTGACCTCGCAGCCCCAGGCTTTGCAGAACTTCAATGCCATGTGGCCGAGACCGCCGATGCCGATGACGCCGACGCGCGCGGTCGGCGGAATGTGCAGTTCGCGCAGCGGGGCGAAGACGGTGATGCCGCCGCAGAGCAGCGGTCCGATCTGGCGCGGGTCCAATCCGTCGGGCAGCGGCATCGTCCACACCCAATGCGCGCGTACCCGGTCGGCGAACGCGCCATGGCGGCCGATCAGGGTAGGTTGCAGATTTTCGCAAAGATTGTGATGGCCGGTGAGGCATTGCCTGCAATGCATGCAGCTATGCGAATTCCAGCCCAGACCGACGCGCTGGCCGAGGCGTACACCCTTGGCTTGCGGGCCCATCGCGATGACGCGCCCGGTAGCTTCATGCCCGGGCACGAACGGATAGCGGGTCATACCCCATTCGTTGTCCAGCAACGACAGGTCGGAATGGCAGATTCCGCAATGATCGACGGCGATTTCCACGTCTTCGACACCGAGCGGGCCCGGGTCGTATTCGAACGGTTTCAGTTTCGCGCCGGCGCTGTGCGCGGCCCAGGTTCGGATTATCGACATGACTGCTTCCTTCAGACGCGCGACACCGGGACGGTATCACGCAAGCTTACGCCCGGACGCGCGCTTTTCTAGCTGCCCGTCTCGGGCACGGTATCGCGACCCGCCGTGCGATTTCGTCCCGCGTGTTTGGCGCGATAGAGCGCGCGATCGGCGGCCTCGATCCATTCCCGCAGGCCAAGATCGGCATCCGGTGGCTCGGCCAGACCGATGCTGATCGAACAATGCAGTCCGGGGAGGTTCACGAACTCCATGGTCTCGACGGCGGCGCGGATGAGTTCGGCGGCGACTTCGGCTTCCTGCATCGTCGAAGGCAGGGCCACGATGAACTCATCGCCACCAAGGCGTCCGGCATGGCTTGCCGGCGGCATGCTGGTGCGGATCAGGTCGGCGATGCTGCGTAATACGTCATCGCCGACGGCGTGGCCGTAGCGGTCGTTGATGTCCTTGAACCGGTCCACGTCGAGCAGCATGAGCGTTGCGACTTCGGCGCCGGCCAGGTGGCGCTGCAGCAGGTCGTCGGCCTGGGCGTGCCAGTGGCGCCGGCTATCCAGGCCCGTCAGCGCATCAAGGCGGCTGAGCTCTTCCAGTTGCAGGTTCTGCGTTTGTACTTTTCGCACCAGCCGATAGCTGCTCGCGCTCACGGCCAGGGTGTGGATGGCGAACGTCGGCAGGCAGGCCAGCAGTACGGCCATGCTGGTCTGCGGCGCGAAGGCGAATCCGGTCAGCAGACCGCCCACGAGCACCGCCGCCGCCATGCCCGGCAACGAGCGTAGCCAGAGGCCGCGCACGCCGGAATTGACCTTGTCGGCGGTGGCCATCGTCACCAGCAACACCGATGGCAGCACGTTGAAATGCATCAGCGGCGCCCAGCTGCCGGCGATCACCGAGTCGAACATGAAATTGCGCAGCTCGGCGCGGAACGGGTCCGCGCTGCGCCGCGCGAGCAGGAAGGCGAGGTGGGGCCAGAGCAGGCAGGTGAACACCAGCCACGCCCAACTGGCCAAGGGCGCCTGGAGTTCGAACATGACCACCGCGACCGGCACGCTTGCCAGACCCATGCCGAGCACGCGAAAACGATAGGTGCGCCGTGGCAGCGTCTGCAGGTTCTTCGCGCGGGTCACGCCTGGGCCGGCGCCGTCAGCGGTGGTTCTTGTTGCAACGGGCATGCAGGCATCCCCTACGGCTTCCCGGCAGGATAGCCGATCGGCCGACGCGGCAATGTGATTTAGTGCCGCGTGCCGCCTTTTCCTGGCCGCTTGCCCTTCGAGGGAATGATCTCCACGGCGAGGGTAAATGTGCGTTGTTCGTTCGGCGCCATGGCGCCGACGCCGATCAATTTGCGGCCGATTTCCTCACCGCGGTCGTTGCGGATCGACACGACCACGGAATACTCCCAGGCAGCAACTTCGGCTGGCTGGCGGATGCTGCCTTCGATACGCAGCGCGGTGATGTTGGGCTCATCGGACGCGGAGGCTCCCTCCGCGAAGCGCACGTGGTGCCGGCAAGCCGGGCACACCGCGGCGCTTTCGAGGATGGTCTCCTTGCAGTGCGGACACGCCCGGGTTGCCCCTGGGCTGCCCGGGCGGACGGCACTCATCAGGCGGCGCTGCTATCCGAGCTGCTGCTGAAACCCTTCGGAGCCTTGGCCAATGTCTTGGTCTCTTCCCAGCCGAAGTCGGCCTGGCCGCGCATGCGGGCGCCGGAAGCGACGGTCAGCAGGCCGGCCTTGACGTCGCCAACCACGACTGCGGTCGGCAGCAGGTTGACCAGGGAAGCGCTCTCGACATTTCCTTCCAGCTCGCCGGCGATGACGACTTTGTCGGCGCGGACGCCGCCGTTCAGCTTGGCGCCGGTTTCGATGGTGAGGTCGCCCTGGACGTTGACGTCGCCCTTGAACTTGCCGGCGATACGGACGCTGCCTGCGCCCTCGATCTTGCCCTCGATCATGATGTCGGCGGCGATCAGGGATTCGCTGCGGACACGCTCGGCTTCGTAACGCGCGGCGGGGGCGGGAGCCTGGCTTGCCAGGGGTTCGGGTTTTGCCGGAATGTCCATGCGGTTTGGTTCCTGGGTGTCGGGCACGGGGATGGGAGCTTGCCTCGGTGGGCTGTGATCTTTCCAAATGGCCATGGCGCTGTCCTGTCGGAGGGGGGGGCTTTCGAGGCTAGCACCCCGGAGCGCGATGCGGAACCCACATTAGTGGGGAATTTCGCCGAAGAATGAGATGCGGTTCACATCTGCCGGACATGTTGTCGCACGTCACGAAAATTGAACGATTTGCCTGACTTGTGACCTGGCGCGCGCGGCTTGAACGTCGAGGTCAGGTTCGCGGATCAGAAGCGCTCCTGCGCCGGCAGGTAGCGCCACTCCCCGGCTGGCATTTTCGCCAGCGGGATGCGGCCGATGCGTATCCGTCTCATGGCGACGACGGTGAGTCCCACGTCGGCGCACATGGATTTGAGCTGGCCGGGTTGCACACCGCTGAGGGCGAATCGCAGTCGGATTTCGCTTTGCCAGCTGACCTTGATCGGCGGCAGGTTTCGGCCGTTGAAGCTCAGGCCGTGGCTGAGCCTGCGCAACCCATAGGGCGCGATTTCGCCGGCGACTTCCACGATGAATTCCTGTTCGAGCCGGCTGGCATCTTCGCGCATCCGGTGCACCAGCCGCGGATCCTGGGTGTACACCAACAGGCCGCTGGCCTCGCGCTCAAGCGGCATGATCGGCTTCAAGCGGACGAAATGCCGGCGCAGGGTGCGGATGCCGGTGGTGTCGCCGATCCAGCGCGTCGTGGGCGTCAACAAGCTCGCGGCCGGATTGCTGCCTGCCTCGGGGTCGAACCCCACCGGCTTGTGCAACAGGATCGTCGCCGGTTCGGTTGGCGCGAGTTTGGCCTCGGGATCGAGTTCGACGGTTTGTTCGAGCACCTGGAACTGGGGTTCGTCGACCACTTGGCCGTCGACCAGTACCCATCCGCCCTGGATGTATTGTTCGGCTTCCTGGCGCGAACAACCGGTCAGTTCGACGACGCGTTTGGCAAGGCGAACCGGATCGGGCATGTGCTGGTGACCGTGGAAATCGAGCTGCATTGTAGGCCGGTTGCGGAAGCGGCCACCGCGCAAGCCTCGTGCGGTGCTTGCTCCGCCTGGTTATTGGGTGGAGACTTTTGCCTCGGGGACGACGCCTTCGCGGCCGTCAATGGAATCGGATCCATGGCAATTTCAACGAAGTGGATGCTTCCCGGCTTGCTCGTCATAGCGATCGCGCCGGCATCGGCACAGCGCTCCGGGCAGCCGATTCGGGTCGAGACGCGCCCGCCGGGCTGCTGCGTGACCACGAATCCGGGACCGGGCAATACCGTCGGCGGTGGATCGCTGGAGTCGTCTTTCGGCAACGTCGGTTCCGCCCCGAACCTCGACACCTCCGGACTAAACACCGGCAGCGAGCAGTTTTCCAGCTCGGAAACGGTCGATGACTCCGGACCTTCGGCCGACGAACGGGCCGATCTGTTTCTGGAGCAGTACGGAGCGATCGAGAACCCAATCGGGCACACGCCGATCATCAAGAAAATGTACCAGGTAAGGCAGTAGTCCATGCCCGGCCGGCGGACGACGCGTTGGGTCGCCTGCGCTCTGCTTGGCGGCGCCTTGCTGGTCTGCGCGGCGTGTGTTTCCGCCTCCGAACAGGATCCGCTTCCAATCAACACCATCGTGGCCGAGACGGCGCGGGACGTCCGGAATTCAATGATCGTCGATGGCCTGGGCAAGATCCCGCTCGGCCAGATTCCAGTGGCCCTGTACAGGGTGGCCGATTTCTCGCGGGAAATCGGCGTGGCGGCGGTGGACAAGGAAGACCGCACGCGCGACGCGCAGATCGTGTTGCTGGATGCGGATGCCGCCCTGATCCAGGGTCTGGTTGCGCGCGGTGAGGGCAACAGCGCGAAGGCCGAGGCCGCCAAGGCCAGGCTGCGTGCATTGGGCAAGCAACTCGACTCTGGCGATCCGGGCGACGTCAACCACCTGCTCAACGTCACCGCCAAACACTTCGAGTACGCCGTGGGCCGCGCCAGCCTGAAATTAGCGCTCCAGTTGGGCTTCAAGCGATTCCTGAAGTCGGACCCCGTGGCGCGATTCATCCGCAAATACGTGCATTGGGGCAAGGAGCCGGCTGCGGTGATTGGTAATCGCAGTTCATTGCGGCCCTGGCTGCAGCAGGCGGGCTGGCGCAAGTTTGGCGCTCGTGCCAGCGTCGTCGAGCGCTATGTGGACAAGGTCACCGACAAGCTGCTGGACAAGCTGATATGGGACAAGATGAGCAAGGAGATCGCCAGGGCGTCGAGCAATGCCCTCGATAATTTGTATTCGCGCGTGATGATCGACAACCCTTCGCAACCGCTCGCTCGTCGACGCATGCGTTATGCGCTGGCGATGGATCCGACCTTGTATGCGCCGTTGGCGCCCGTGGTCGCTGCGATGCCGATGGCGCCGGTGCCGGCCGTCGCGCAGGCCATTGCCATCGAACCCATGCCAGTGGCTGTCGCGCAGCAGCCGATCCTTCGCGTTTCCGACCCGGTCGCGCAGGCGATTTATCTGGAGGACAGTTATGTGCGCGATTCCTGGTCGGCGCCGGAATCCAGCGAGCCGAGCACGTACGTGTCCCCGCCACAGGCGCCGCCGGAACCGGAGCCGCCGACCGCGCGCGAGCTGGAGCTGCACCAGGAATTGATGTGCGTCGGCGCCGGCAACAAGGCCGGTTGCGAACGCTGGACCACGAGCAGCGAGCCGAGGGCGGAAGGCAGTTGGGATGGCCGCGGTGGGACTTCGGTCTATGAATAGGCACCGGCGGCGCGGCAGGAAGACCCGCTATTTCGTTTTCGCGGCGCTTGCGCTGGCTTTGTTCTGGCTGATCGAAATCGGCGTCCAGGCCACGCGTGTCCTCGGCGAGACCGAGGTCGCGCATGCCGGGGGCATGGCGATCACGACGCTGCTTGATCCGGAGGATTTGCGGGCGCTGGGCGCGCTGGATGGGGACTTCGACGTAACCAGCACGGGTGTCGTGGTGCTGCGCGCTGGCGAACGATTGTATGCCGTGGAGCCGGAATCGAACGAGGCCGCTGATCTTGCGCTGGCGGAAGTGCCGGACAAATTCGCGTTCGACACCCGGGACGCAATGCTGACTGTCGCTGACGGATTCCTTGGCAGCTTGTCGCCCGACGGGACGCCGGTGGACGGCGTTCCGCTTGCCTATCCGGATGCGCGTCTCGCCGCTTCGGTGCATCCGGGCGCGATCAATCTGTTTGGCGGCAAGTCCGGAAATCATCGTCTCTATCGTTTCCTGGAGGATGGCTCGTTCCAGGTTCTGTTGCAGACCGATCAGCCGCTCGTTGCGGTCGCCGATTCGGCGCACGGCACGTATGCCGCCACCCAAGGGATGATCGTGCGGGTCGCCTGGCCCGAACCCGTGGTCATGTTCAAGGCGCCGCAAGCGCCCGGATGGGGACCGATCCAGTCGGTGGCGGCGGCCAGCGACGGACTGATCTTTTTCTCGACGCCGACCTCGGTGTACGCGCTGAAGGATGGCATCGCCGTCTCGGTCATCAACGACAGTGGTGGCTACCTTCGTCTGCGCCGCGATCTACTTTATGTGCTCGATGCCAAGCGTCGCCTGTTGTACACGGCTTCGCCTGCATCCATGGCGATCTTTCGGGAGAACAAGGCATGAGTGTCGGCCGCTGGTTGCCGTGGGTGATCGTCGCTGTCCTGGCGGCGCTGTTGCTGCACAAAACCGTGCTTGGCGGTGAGATGAGCGTGGCCGAAGCGGCCGCGAAGAACCTGGTCAGCGTCGGCGTGGCTTCGACCAGCGACAACCACGTCGCCCTGACCGTGACCCGCAGTGCGGACGCAAGTGGCAATGTCACCGTCGTGCTTGCGGCGGGCACCGTCATCTTCAATGCCGATGCCGGCGGACAGCGCCTGATGACGGCGACCAGCGTGACACTGGCGCTGACCGACGAAGCACCATCGGCCACCGCGGACGTCGAGGTCTATTGCCTGGATCAGTTCGCACTGATGCCAACCACCGACTCCGTGTTGTCGCTGGACATGCAGATCCACGACAGCGAAACCGAGGAAGCCAATCCGGTGCGCAAGCTCGCCGAGTGTCTCGAGGATTCCGAGGCCGGCCACGGGCCGCGGCAAATGGCGGTCTGGCTGCAGGCGGGCGGCTACCTGGACCAGGACTATGCGAGCGTGCGCCAGCGATTGCGGGAGTCGTATCGGACCACCATCGGCGAGCAGGCAAAGGCCAGGTTGGCAGATTTCGCCGCGCAGCTACGCCAGGACATGCCGGAGCTCTCGGAAGAGCGGATCGACGCTGCCGTGGAACGTTATCGCGTCGGAAAGCTGGAGGACCAGGTCGACCAGGCCGCGGAAAACCAGGCCCGGAAGGACCTGGACGCATTTGTGAACGATGCGCGGCCGGCCCTGGAAGAATGTGATTCCGGGGTCGCTGAGCGGACTTTTTTCACGACTGTGGGCGCCTAGTCCGGCCGCCGGCGCCAGGCGGCGGGGGGCGGCTGTCCGGTTCTTGCCCGCCGGCCCGTTGATTAGCAGCGTCCGATGCCGAAAACTCCAGCTTCGGGTCCTCGCCGTCGCCGGCGGGCCTTTCACACTTTATCCATGGGGGAATCAATGAATTACCGAGCAATCGCCTGCGCCCTGATTGGCGCCAGCCTGGCCACGTCGGCCTGGGCGGCCAAGAAGCCGGTTAAGCCGGAATACCGCAAGTTCCAAAAGGAAATGTCCGCGCTCAAGGCAGCGGAAGCCGCGGCTGCGCCCGACACTACGGGTGACCCGGATTCCTTCGGCCGCAACGTGAAGTTCATCGGCCTGATGTCCAGCGGTGTGATCAACCTGGCCTCGGACTGCACCCCGGACCCGGATTTCCCGCTCGGCCCGGATGACCGTTGCTTCGTCACCAACGCGGCGCCGGCAAGCACCAGCTTCACCGCGACCGATGTGGGCCGGGTAGTCATTCCCGCGAAGTCCGCCAATTCGCTGTTCTGCCACTGGCAGACGCCCGTCGTGGTTTATGCGTTCAGCAACCCGACCGGCACGTATCAGCCCAATGCGCGGATCGTCGTGACACCCAGCTACACCATCCAGAACGCCGTGCTCAACGACCCGAGCCTGATCGACCCGGCCACTGGACTGCCGTTCGGCGGCTCGTTCACGTTGGGCCTGGCGGGCATTCGCCACGGCCGCAGCCTGCAACCGGGTGAGACGCAGATCGAGCGTGATACCGAGACGCGTTCGTGCATCGGTGGCCTGGTCAGTGAGCGCGCGCTGGAAGGCATGGGCCTGAGCGACGCGCAAGCCAAGAATTTCTTCAAGAACGAAACCATCATCACCATGAACATCCAGGGGACGGCGACGCTGGTGGATTTCGCCAGCATTATCTACGGCACCCGTTTCGTGGGCGATTGATCGCACGAGCAGGGGGGCGGCCGGGGCGGCTTCGGCCGCCCCGTTCGTTTGCCGAACTGTAGGAGCGGCTTTAGCCGCGAACCTCCCAACGCGATAGGCTACGGGCGATACAGCCAGCCTTGGGGAAGCGATGACCGCCGGCCAGAATTTGCGAAGCCGCTACCCACTGATGCTGCTGGGCGTGTATGTGTGCTGGTGGGCGGCGCTCGCCATCGCTCCGTGGTACCGCCAGGATTGGCTGCTCGAGAATGTATTGGTGTTCATCGGTTTGCCGCTGGTGATCGCCGTGCACCGGCAACTGTCCCAGCCAGCCCTGACCGCGTTGTTCGTGTTTTTCATGCTGCATGCGGTGGGCGCGCATTACACGTACGAGAAGGTGCCCTACGATGTCTGGGCCCAGGCCTTGTCCGGGGTGTCGATCAGCGACTTGCTCGGCATTCAACGCAATCACTTCGATCGGTTGGTGCATTTCCTGTACGGATTGCTGGTGACGCCTGCGTTCATTGAACTGATGGACAAGCGAATCGTCCTGCGCAACGCCTGGCGCTATCTGGTGCCATTCACCTTCATGGTTTCGCACTCGGCGGTTTACGAGATGATCGAGTGGGCCGCGGCGGAGCTGTTTGGCGGCGAGCTCGGCCAGGCCTACCTGGGCACGCAGGGCGATGTCTGGGATGCGCAGAAGGACTCGGCGCTGGCGATGATCGGCGCATTGATCGCGGTAGTGCTGGTTCGCTCGCGCACGCGGCAACGCGTCTGACGGCGCTGCCTGACTAGGCGAAGGCCAGCCGGTCGCCGTTGCCGTCGATCGCCAGGGCAATTTTCGGGGCGTTCGCCACGGCATGTATCATTGCCGGGACTCGAAGCGAGAATGCCATGAGCGTGACAACCATCGATATTGCCGGCTGCGACGTGGTGCCGGTTTCGCCGAATCGGGACAGCCGCGGCTGCCTGTTCGAAATTTTCCGGCAGTCCTGGCCCGGCGCTTTTCCCACGGTGCAGTGGAACGCCTGCGCGTCGAACGCCGGCGTGGTTCGCGGCGTACATGTGCATGTGGACTACGAGGAGTTCTACACCTTGCCGTCCGGGCGGGTAGTGCTTGGCCTGGTCGATATCCGTGCCGACTCGCCCAGCTTCAGGAATTCCGTCCAGTTCGAATGGGCCGACAGCGACGGCGTCGCCATCGTCGTCCCGCGCGGCGTAGCCCATGTGGTCCGATTCGTGGAAAATTCGGTCCTCGCTTTCGGCCTGAGCGGCTACTGGACTCCGGACTTTGATGTGGTCGGCTGCCAATGGGATGACCCGGAATTGCGCTTGCAGTGGCCGGACAAGGACGTTGTCCGTTCCACTCGGGATCTGGCGTCCGGCGGATTTGCACAGATGCTGGCGGACTACGAGGAGCGTTCCACGGCCTGGCGCGAGCTGCAGCGGCTCGGCGCGCGCGAGGCCTGCCTGGTGCGATGAAAGTCACGGGCGTGCCGTACGCCTCGGTAATCCTGCCGACGCTGAACCGCGATTCCACGCTGCCGTTTGCGCTGGCCTCGGTGCAGGCGCAGTCGCAGCAGTCCATCGAGATCCTGGTCGTCCTGGACGGCGCGACGCCGGCCTGCCGCGATGTTGCCGTAGCGGCGGCCAAGCATGATTCGCGCATCCGTGTCCTCGACTTGCCCAAGGCGCCGAGGAGCGGTGGCGCCAACAACGATTTTGCGGTGAAGCAAGCTGCCGCCGATCGCGTCTTCTATATCGACGACGACGATCTCTTCCTGCCCACGCACGTGGAGTCGCTGGGCCGCTTGCTGGACGACGCGGATATCGCCGATTCAAGGCTGTGCTCGGCCGACCGCAGCGGAACGCTCAATCTCGGGGTCGCCTGCGGTTCCAGCGAACCGGTCAGGCGCCTGCTCGGCAACTTCCGGCTGAAGATGCTTTACGACACCCATGTGGCGCATCGAAAGGACGCACACGGCCGATTTTCGAAATGGGTGCCGGACGCTGGCGAGGGCAATCGGCCGGTGTGGGAATTCTTTTCCGGCTTCGCCCGCGCACCTGCCTGCCGCTGGGCATCTATTCCTGACGTGACGGCAATCAACCTGCACGGCGCCGCCCGGCGCGACATGAGTCCGGCCGCGCGAGCTGCGGAGATCGCGCGCTGGAGCGATCGCGTGCAGCAACCGACCGCGCTCGCCGCGGCGCTTGCTTCCGCCGACGCTGCCTTCAATCTGTTCCGCTTGCTGCAAGTTGATCGGCCGGGGCCTGACGGGCTTGCTGCGTATCTCGCCGCGCGCGGAGGCTACGCCGACGTCGGATCCAGGTCGATCGAACGAGCGCTGTTCGCGCTTTTTTGTGGCGTGCTGGCAGACGACGCTGCGGCCATTGACGTTGCCGTCAAATTGTCCGAACCGGTGGAGTCGGGCTATCTGTTCGAAGGCCTCGGGGCAATCTTTGTCGAAGTCTATGGGCCGGAACAGGCCACACGACTGCTGCAGGCAGCGTCGTTGCGTGGCGGCGATAATCCCGCGTCGCGGCTGGCCGCGTTCGCTTCCGCCCTGGCGGTGACAGATCCGGTTTCGGCGCTGGCGTTTGCCGACGAGGCCTGTGCCATCGGACCGGATCCCGTCGGCTCGCTGGCCGCTTGGCGCGACCGGCTGCAGCAACATCTGGTCGCCCGCGCGCAGGCTTAGGCGGCGGTCGCCGGCGCTTGCAATCGGGCATTGACAAGAACAACCTACGACGATCATCGGTTGCCAGGGACAACGCACGATGCGACACCCGATTCTCCTCTGCGCCGGACTGCTGGCTTGCGCATGCCTCGCTGCGTCGCCGTCGGCGGCGAGCACGGCTGAGCGGAGC
>Ga0209211_10000687_pt1 | contig 67753 bp, 71 predicted proteins | sample RifGroA2_FD_183992 | JGI IMG/M metagenome (GOLD analysis project Ga0209211, IMG submission 183992) | Groundwater microbial communities from Rifle, Colorado, USA - Groundwater A2 (SPAdes) (version 2) | ecosystem: Environmental > Aquatic > Deep subsurface > Groundwater | place: Rifle, Colorado... | reverse complement strand
TAATACGTGCGTGGCATATTGCGATACTGCGTCGGGGCCTTGAGCAATAAACGTGAAATACGAGTACATATAAATAATGGACACACCCAAAAGGCCAAGGCCTACCACCAGCATGCCATTTACCGTCCCGGCGCCAAAAGCCATTTGCAAGGCTGGATTTAGCCCTTTTAGGGCGTTTTCTGCCGTTCTAACATTGGCTTTTACGGCAATCCACATGCCAAAATAACCGATCACCGCGCTGAAACTTGCACCGAGGAGAAAAGATAAGGCTGTACCAAGCCCTAAACCAAGAGCTATAACTGCGGAGAGTACCAACATAATGGGAAGCACAATGGAAAATTGTTTTTTAAGGTAGGTCATGGCTCCGTCGCTTATTGCCTTGGCTATACCGGCAATCTTTTGGTTTTCGACTTTTTGGGAAGTGATCTTTTTGGAAAGAATTACGCCGTAAATAAGCGCAATAATAGCCGTTGCCGGCGCGCCAAATAACGCAATAAGTTGAATGTCCATGTGCCTCCTTTAATAACTAATTAATGCTTATCCAATGCGGATGAAACCCCGAGCAACGCTTTAGCCTCAACCCGCAGTAAGGTCTGGAGAGTAAACTATCAGATTTTGGTTATTAAATCAACCCGTTTTTCTTTGGCTAAAGGTTTTAGTCTTGTATTTTGCTTGATTTTTTCTAGCTCCATGGCATTGAACACGTCCAGAATTCGTTTTATTCGGGCGTCTAAATAATGGACTTTTTGTTCGGTATGCAAGTAAGCAGAGTTTTCTCTTAAATCATTATTCTCTTGAGCTATTTGCCCAAGTTCAAGGATCAACTCCTCCCGCTGTGCTCTAAGGTCAACAAGCTCACATCGTAATTTTTCCAAATCGACCACAGATTGTTTCATATATTGCATATAGCACTACATTTGACATTGAAGCAATGGGCGGACTTTGTACGAATTCTAGGTTTATTTGATTGTCTCTAGGCTATATGCGATAAGTTGTCCGGTATAAAACGCCGTATCTAGCATTGAAAGTTCGAGACTCATTCTTGCAGCCTCTACAATATCACCTCTGCCGTGTAGTCGCTCAAGCTGATACCTAAGATTGTTAGCCACCACATTAAGGGCAGCCGCTCCAGTGACATCCTTTTGTCTTTCAATTAAATTTTTGACTGTGACTATAATAGCCTCCGGGCTGCCAGTTTCTAACACCGCCCCCGAGGTATTACGCACTATATCGGCAATTTCGAGCGCTTCCAACCTTTCGGTTTCCCGAAGACCTTCAAAAGAATCGCGGCCGTTTGATTTTACGTCTGAAGAAGCAGATGCTTGGACTGGCATTGTTACCTTTCTAATTTTATATGTTTATATTAACTATCTTTTATGGATAATGTCAACGATTCGAGGCGGCTTATCGGCTAGTCCTGTTATTGTGGAGTAGGCTTGCTGAGTATATTATAAGCAGTTGTTGCGTAAGCATACAGCTCGCATCTCATAAGGTTCATTTCCTCTTTCCACAGCTCGTACATAGGCACAGACCCGTGTGTTACAGCGCCTATGTTCCTGCCATCTTGTTCTTGCCAAGAATCAATGATACTGTCTATCTCTACACACGCAGCGCCAAATACGTCTACGCTTACTTGCTCATAAGACAGCAGAATCATTAGTTGGGAAATATCCCGCCAGACGTAGAGTCTCTGATATGTAGCGGGTGTTAGTGCAGGTTTCTCGCTCTGCCTTTGTATGAATATACGCCACTCGGCATCTTCTGGTCCTTCGGTTATAATAGTTGTTGCGGTAAGTAGCGCTGGTGCAGAGAGCATTCTTTGAAATCGGGCTTTTTCTAAGTATTCCTTTGCTTGTCGCACCACTTCGCTGGGACTGCACACTGCCTCTTCATCGTAAGCATCGAACAGCCTGATAGTTTTTTGTGTGTTAGTTAATGCGTCCCCTACAAGTAAATATGGATGTAGTGCAGGTTTACTTGGGACTTCAAACGTTATATGACTATCTTGCCCCGCTTTGTCTCCCATGTGGCATAGCTTACATAATTATTCATGTATTGTCAACGTTTGCAAGGTGGATGCTTGGGCAAGGACATTGTTTGCCATCATTGTGTATCCTTCTAGCTCCGTCGCAAATGTGTCTATTTCGTGGAGCCAAAAGCTTTGAATGACAGCATCGTGATCGCTGTAGATTTCATGCCATTGTGTAACCGCCCTTGTGTGCAAGATAGCACAACCTATCTCAAACGACCTAACGTTTAGTGTACCTTCTGCCAGCGCAGCAGCAAGCTCCGATGCAAGTTGCCAATCCCTTAATCTGGTGTGCGTTTCATGTTTTGTGGGATCTTGTGCAGTAAACGCGTCAATATCTGTAGGTGCCTTGTGGTAATAGGCCTGTTGAGGTGAGTGCTAACGGCACAGCCAGCATTCTTTGTAAACGCGCACTGTCCAGCAATTCTTTCATGGCTCCTTGGTCCTCTACTCCCCATTCGTTTCTTACTTCCATATATAAGGCAGTTCTAATATTTGCCGTGGCGCCTTGGGCATAAACAAAGGCACGCTCAAGGGATTCCTCGCGCCATCTCTTGGTTACTACATCTGACCTTGGGATACTATCTGGCATTGCTACAATCTACACCGGTGCTTATGTGATGTCAACGTTTGCCTGCTTGGCGTGGGTTTGAATAAACTTCTTGCGGGGAGCTACATCATCACCCATTAACATTGTAAACACCTCGTCCGCCAAAGCCCCATCTTCCACACTTATCTTTTTAAGTTTTCTGGTTTCAGGATTCATGGTGGTTTCCCAAAGTTCTTCGGCGTTCATTTCGCCTAAGCCCTTAAATCTTTGGATAATTGCCTTTTTGCCTATGTCGGTTTTTATAAACTCTTCCCGCTCCGTGTCGTCAAACAAATACTTTTTCTCCTTACCCCAGCTTGCCTTGTACAAGGGCGGGACGGAAAGAAATATATGCCCCGCGTCTATTAATTCCACCATGTGTCTAAAAAAGAATGTTAAGTACAGGGTTTGAATATGTGCCCCGTCAACGTCGGCATCCGACATTATGATGATCTTTCCATACCTCAACCGTGTCGGGTTGTATGACTCGCCTATTCCGGCGCCTATGGCGGTAATTAGATCTCTAAATCGATCAAAACCTACAATTTTATCTAACCTGGCTCGCTCGCTATTAAGCGGTTTGCCAAAAAGCGGCAGAATTGCTTGGATTTTTCTATCCCTCCCTGCTTTAGCGCTGTTATGGACAAAAACTCCTGATGCTAAAGCAAAGTTATGCGTTTCATCTACTTCAAGATCATATACGGGAATCTTTTCATCTAGATGTCGAACGCTTTTTACGCGGTGGTTGTGGTTTGCAACTGCCTCCAGAAGCTTTGCTGCGCTCCCATCAAAGAACCTATTCTTAATTGTGTCAAAGCGCAGAAGGCTCTTGTCACGTTTAATTCTCCTGTATTGGTTATATTCGTGAACTAAATCGGTTTCGTTCTCTTTTTGTAAGATTAATTCGTGAAGGGCTGCTAGTGCTTTAGTTAAATATGTTTGATTGTAAGCCTTTAACCGCTTTTCTCTGAAATCATCCGTCCATTGTTCCTTTGTTTTGTTTTTTCGCCATTCTACAAGCTCGGGGTCTTTCCATTGATTAATGGCCAAAAAGCCTAATTCAGCTTTTCTCTTTGGATGATCAATAAAAAACTTTCTTACGCGGTTGGCTTGTTTTTCTCGGTTCTCTTTATTACCCCAATACTTCATTTGAGCTTCATCCAACATCCGGTTATTTTCTTTTCTGTAACCCTCGTTTTGAGTGTAAAACTTTCTAAAATTCTCTATCATTCGAGCTTTATATTTCGGGTTTTCCCACTGCTTTTTCGCCCGTTTACTAAGCATTTTACGCATCTTTGGAGTTGACATAATTTTGCTGACTTTTGCTTTGTATTCCGGTGTTTGTTGGATTTTTCTGACTTTATCTCGTATATCAGAACGGAGTATGGTCTTTTCTGCCATCATGCTGTGAAGTATTTGGTGCTCTTCCCTATCAAGTCTAGTGATGTTGGTTGGATTGTTGTTAAGTTTGTTAAAATCTTCGTGGTGTCTGTGTTCCCCTCTTTCTTTTTTATATATCCCGTGTTTCAAATTATATTGATCTGATAGCATGTGGGTAAAAAGCCAACGATACGATCCTGGGTCAAACACCAACTCGTAACCTTCTATGGTTATACTCCTACCCATTCTCGACAACTCCCTTCTTAATGGCATGAGGGACATACCGGCTTTAAGTTCCCCCGCCTTTATGTAATTGCCGTCTCTTGTCATGAACAGGTGATCAGATGTGCACTTTATAGACTCGTTGTTATCTAGCGCAACCTCTACAATATTTGCGCTGGCTTTAGTCATTCTGGGGGTTTTTACAGGAGCCAAACCTATTGTCCCATCGGCTTTTATGGTATAACAGAAATTCTGCTTGCCCTCTCGATCCTCCTCGACCAGGTCCTCGAAGGACAAATTTCTGCCATTGGCTAGTGCCACTAAAACATCACCGCCAAAGCACCCTCCTGCGGAGTCCCCTTCAACTATGAAGATTTCGGTTTTGGCCGAATCTTTCTCTTGGCAATCCGCCAACTTACCGGGCAAAACCCCGCCGCCTTCCAGCGCCGATTTTCTTATAACTGTATCCCTGGCGGCTTTGGCCGCAATGCGGGCCTTCATGGCAACAACATTTTTCTCCACTATCGCTTGGGCTTCGCGCGGATTTTCCTCAAAAAATACGTCCAGCGCATCCTTAACTACTGTTTCCACTGCCTGCCGCACATTGGTATTGCCAAGCTTAGCTTTTGTTTGACCTTCAAACTGCAATTCGGCCGAATCCAGCTTAACGGATATTATTGCCGTTAGGCCTTCCTTAACATCGTCGCCCGACAGGTTTTCGTCATTTTCTTTTAGATAGCCTTTTTTTCGGGCATAGTCGTTGATGGTTTTAGTTAGAGCACTTCTAAAACCGGTTAAATGTGTGCCGCCTTCGGAGTTTTTTAGGTGGTTGGCAAAGCATAAAACAGTCTCGTTAAAAGTGTCATTGTATTGAAAAACCGTTTCCACCAGCACCCGATCCAGCTCCTTCTTAATGTAAAAAGGTTTGACGTGGTGAACTTTTTTATTGGTGTTTAGGTTTTTCAAAAACGTTTTGATACCGCCCTCAAAATAGTAGGTAAAGACTTCCACTGTGCGATGGTCAATTAGCTCAAACTTAATGCCCGCAGTTAAATAGGCGTACTCCTTTAATTGAGTTAAAAAGTGCTTGAATGCGAAATTAGTGGTTTCAAAAATGGTAGCATCAGGCATGAACTGAACTATCGTACCGTTTGGGTAATTCCAGGCTGCAAGGTCCACCAGCCAGTCAGCGTCTTTAACTTTTGTTTTTGGTTTCTGCCGGTCGATTTTTGCTACGGGGCCCAAAACCTCGCCGCCATTGGCATACTCCTGCATTACAGTTTCATCACCGCGGGTAACAATAACCCGGCACCATTCCGATAAAGCGTTAACAACGGAGGAGCCCACACCATGCAATCCGCTGGACACTTTGTAACTACTGCCGCCAAACTTGCCGCCGGCATGCAACCTGGTGTAAGCCAACTCCAAGGCCGAAACGCCGTAGCCGGCCTTGATGCCGTAAGGAATACCTCTGCCGTTGTCATATACCGCCACGGAACCGTCCTTAAAAAACTCAAGCTTAATGTGGTTGGCAAAGCCCGCTATAGCCTCGTCCATGGAGTTGTTAACTATTTCAGTGACCAGGTGATGCAAACCGTCGATACCAGTTGAACCAATGTACATACCCGGCCGTCTTCTAACCGGCTCCAGGCCCTCAAGAACCTGGATCTGCTCCTCGCTGTAGGCTGCTATAGCTTGTGTTGTTTTGTCTTCGGTAGTCATAGGATGTACGACAAGGTATTCTACATGGGTTTATAACATAGTACAATTGTACCATGGCAGGATCCATTTTACTTAGCGGTGGCAGCAAAAAAACCCGGTGGGAACAGGCTGCAACCCTGGTTAAGTCCTACGGCTTTAGCCCAAAAAAAGAGCATCCGGATCTTTTTATACTGGAGCGCGAGGAGGGTAAAAAGTCCATAGGTATTGCCGAGGCGCGCAAAATTGGACTGTTTTTAAGGGAAAAGCCGTATGCCAAAAAGGTGAAGGTAGCTGTAGTTAAGGAGGCTAACTTACTAACCGATGAGGCTCAAGCAAGCCTACTAAAAATTTTAGAAGAGCCGCCGGACTTTGCCTTGATTGTTTTGCTTACCGACAAGGAAGGCTCGCTTTTACCTACGGTTGTTTCTCGGTGCCAAAGAACCGGCCTTGTTCCTGCTGCTGTATCGGATGGCGAACTCAACAGCTATAACCTTTTTGAACTCACTAACGAAGAGCGTTTTGCCTTGGCGGCAAAACTTGCCCAGCAAGACAAAGCGGACATTGTTGACTTTGTAGAGGGTGTTTTAGGTTTTGACTGCAAAAACGCCAACGCTTGCAAAGCCGGGTTGCCCGCAAAACTTGAGACTTTTCTAAAAGACTTCAGGGAGGCTAACGTTGCGGCCAAATTTGCCTTGGAATACCTGTTTCTTCTGCACAAACGGCCTTTGTGCTAACATGAATGTACCTGCCTATGTTTGCTGACCCTCTACAGTCTAAAAAAAGTTTAGAAGATTACCTTTTTGAAAAAGGTTTGCTGGACGCGGCTAAGCTCCAAAGAATTAAGGACGACATTGTTAAAGGTTCGGGTTCTGTAGGTGGGGCCATACTAAAAAGCGGCCTAGTAAATGATGAGACCTACGCCAAAAGCTATTCCGAATTTTACGATGTCCCGTACATTTCGCTTATAGAAAAAAACTTTACCGAGGAATTGTTGAACACAATTCCCTTACAGTTGGCAAAAAGTTACACTGCTATCCCCTTTTTACTGGACAAAGACACAAAAACGCTCCACGTTGCCATGCTTGATCCCTTGGACCTGCAGTTTATTTCTTTTTTAGAGAAAAAGGTGGGCTACAAAATACTTTCGTACATCTCCCCGCCGTCCGAGCTTAAAAAAGTTGTCGACGAGAATTATGGCAAGTCCATTAAAGAAGAAGTTATTGCCGCGCTTGAAGAAATAAACCAAACCACCTTAAAAATTGAGGAATCACATCAGACTTTGGAAAGTCTGGCCACGCTTAAAGACGCGCCTGTAGCTAGAATTGTTAATACCTTGCTAGAAACCGCCGTTAAAAGCTCCGCTTCCGACATTCACATTGAACCGGAAGAAAACGCCGTAAGAGTAAGGTACAGGATAGACGGTATTCTCGGGGAAAAGCACACCCTTCCCAAGGAAATGCAGGAAAGCGTGGTGGCCAGAATCAAAATTTTGTGCAATCTAAAAATTGACGAAAAACGCATTCCCCAAGACGGCAGGTTTAAGGTTCAAGTGGGCGATACGCTTACTGATTTGCGGGTTTCCACTCTGCCAACGGTTAACGGCGAGAAAGTGGTTATAAGGTTGCTTAAGGATGAGGCCAACGTCTACACGTTTAAGGACTTGGGACTTACCGGTTTGTCGCTAAAGCGGTTTGAAGAAAGTTTGCTTAGGTCCAACGGTATCATTTTGGTGACCGGTCCCACCGGTTCGGGAAAAACCGTTACTTTGGCCACTGCTCTGTCAAAATTAAACACCTCAAAGGTCAATATAGTTACGCTGGAGGACCCGGTGGAAATTAGAATTAAAGGTGTTAATCAGGTGCAAATCAATCCTGCCGCGGGGCTTACTTTTGCTTCGGGCCTGCGGTCGTTTTTACGCCAAGACCCCAACATTATTATGGTTGGTGAGGTCAGAGACGATGAAACCGCCGAGTTGGCAATTCATGCGGCCCTAACTGGCCATTTGGTTTTGTCTACTCTGCACACCAATTCTTCGGCCGGCGCAATCCCTAGAATGATTGACATGGGTGTGGAAAACTTTTTACTGGCTTCCACACTAAACTGTGTTTTAGCCCAAAGACTTGTAAGGAAAGTTTGCGACAACTGTAAAGTTGCATATGACGCGCCGGAGGAGTTGGCCAAAGATATAAAAAACGTATTGAGCGGCGTTACAGATGCCCAGCTTCTGCTATCCAAAGACAAAGGCATGTTGGACGCTATAAAAAGCGCCGGCTTGGAAAAAATGAGACTGTATCGGGGCGTGGGCTGCAACAAATGTGGCGACACAGGGTATAGGGGTCGGTCAGGCATTTTTGAAGTGCTGCATGTTACCGAAAATATCAGGCGGTTGGTTTTAAATAAAGCGCCGGAATCCGAGATTAACAAGCTGGCTACCGGCGAAGGTATGCTCACTCTTTTGCAAGATGGCTACATAAAAGTGCTAACAGGTATCACAACTATTGAGGAGGTGTTGCGCGTTGCCATGGACTAAAAGGACAGGGGTGTTGTATTTGTTTACAGTTTGTTATTTAATCTAGGTACTGCCTATGAGTTTAAACGCCAGCATATTACTAGACAGATGCATAGCATTGAAAGCTTCATCAATGCACCTTTCGGTTGGCAACAAGCCAGTAGTAAGAATTAATACTAAGCTGTTTCCCGTTACCGACCTTACCCCCCTTACCTTTGAAGACGTGGAGCTTTTTCTCTCCCAAACCCTAACTAAAGAGCAAAAAGGCCTGTTCGACGTGTCCAAAGAAGTCGACTTTTCTATTGCCCTGGGAAACAAAGCACGGTTTAGAGTGAATGCTTTTTATCAAAAAGGGTATCCTTCAGTTTCGTTAAGAATGATCCCCATGATTATTCCGCACATGGCTGACCTGCACCTGCCGCCTATTTTGGAGAAAATCTGTGAACTCAAGCAGGGTTTTGTGTTGGTTGTTGGGCCTACCGACCACGGTAAGTCTACAACTTTAGCCTCCATGCTTCAGCACATTACCGAAACCAGATCCGAGCACATCATAACTATTGAAGACCCGATCGAGTTTATTATTCCGTCAAACAAATCACTGGTTGAGCAAAGGGAAATGTATTTGGACACTCTTTCTTGGTCTAATGCCTTAAAGTCTATTTTGCGGCAGGATCCAAACATAATAATGATTGGCGAAATGCGCGATCAGGAAACCATTGAAGCCGCTATGAACATTGCCGAAACTGGCCACTTGGTGTTTTCAACCCTGCACACCAATTCGGCATCGCAAAGCATAGAAAGAATAGTTTCATCGTTTCCTAAGGATAAACAGTCGTACATTAGAAGCCAATTTGCCGATGTTTTAGAGGCCATTATCTCTATGCGGCTTATCCCCTCTCAGCAATTGGGTGTTGTCCCGGCGGTGGAAGTTTTGCTTAACAATTATGCCGTTAAGAATTTGGTTCGGGACGGCAAAAGCTACCGAGTTGACGACATAATACTAACCAGCTCAAGCCAGGGCATGATCTCCCTAAACAGTTCCTTAAGTACGCTAATTGAGAAGGGGCTGGTTACCGTGGACGATGCCTTTAAATTTAGCCTTAACCCCGAAGAGCTTAGGCGGCTTGTTAAGTTAAGATGACCTGTAAGCTATGAGATATAAATACACGGCCAAGGATACCACAGGCAAAATTGTGTACGGCGAAATAGATGCCGCAACGCAGGAGAAAGTTGCTAACGTGTTGAAAGAGCAGAGCCTGTATCCAATAGATGTGGAGGAAGTTAAATCCGGTTTTATGGGACTCGTTGCGAACTTGGGCGGTGTTTCTACCGCCGACGTTGTAGTTTTTACCCGGCAGTTCTCCACTATGATTTCTGCCGGGCTTTCCGTTTCCAGATGCTTGCGGGTGTTATACGAGCAAACAACCAGCGAAAAGTTTAGAACCATAATAGGTGACATTGACACCCAAGTGGCATCGGGAACCTCCCTATCCAACGCGTTTGCCCGGTACCCCACGGTGTTTTCCAATACTTTTATAGCTTTGTGCAAAGCCGGCGAGTCGTCCGGCAAGCTCGACGACGTGCTACAAAAGCTGGCGGATACATTAGAAAGGGATGCCGACATTAAAGGCAGGTTTAAAACCGCCATGATTTATCCCACTATTATTTGTGTAGCCATGCTGGGGGTGTTTGTTTTGATGATGATAGTTGTGGTGCCAAGACTTTCGGAGCTGTATACAAGCATGAACGTGGAGTTGCCCGGCATTACAAAGCTTATGATTGGTATCAGTGACTTTATGCTTAACTATAAGTTTGTGTTGATACCTGCAATAGCTATGGCTATCTTTGGTATTAAAATACTCTTGGCCACGCCAGAAGGCCGCACTTACTGGTCGGAGTTTATGTTTGCCGTGCCGGTGTTGGGCAAAGTCAACAAATTAAAGGACTACACCCTGCTCACCAGAACGTTAAGCATGCTGTTGACCTCCGGTGTGTCACTTGTGGAAGCCTTAGGTATTTCTGCCGACGTAGTGTCAAGCCTTCAACTGCGTGTTGCTCTGCGGTATGCCATGTCGCAGGTGGAACGCGGGGTCTTTCTTTCCAATGCTATGTCGCAAAACAAACTGTTTCCGCCCATGTTTTACAAAATTGTTCAGGTGGGTGAAGAAACCGGCAACTTGGACACAGTACTAAGCCGGCTTTCTACCTACTACACTAACGAGACCGACACAGCTATCTCCCGGCTTTCCGCCGCACTCGAGCCATTTATCTTGGTTTTCCTAGGTGTTGGGGTTGGAGGTTTGATCCTTTCTATCATTACGCCTATTTATAAAATTACTGCTTCTATTTAGGAAAGGAGGTGGAAACATGACAAGAAAAGCATACACAAAAGGATTTACATTGGTTGAGCTATTAGTGGTTATTGCTATAGTCGTAATCTTGGCTGGCGCTCTTTTCCTTATCATTAACCCGGCCAACCTGCTGATGAAGGCCAGAGATTCTAAGCGAGTTTCAGAGTTGACGGAATTGAACAAGGCTTTGGCCTTGGCTTTGGCAGACAATAGAATAACAATTACTACCACCGCTACTTTGAGCTCGTGCGGTAGCGGTACGTCTGGGTTTTCATCCAGTGGTGCAGCTGGAAACTGGGTTCAATTTGCGGTTGTTGTACTCGTCAATGGTGGTTTAAATAACTACTTGTCGGCACTTCCCAAGGACCCAACAAACGTAGCACCAAATTGCTATTACTATGAGGGTTACGCTCCAACATCTGCTTGGGAATTGAATGCAGAGCTGCAGTCTGCGGATAACGATAGTGTGGAACAGAACGATGGCGGTGGTGGTCCTAATGCCGCTACGAGGTTTGAGATCGGTACTGATCAAGGATTGGATTTGATCTAGGCGTACGGAGGCTGGATTTAGTTGTGCTTTAGTTAAGTGTTTCGGGGCGGGGCGCCGCATGGCGCCCCGCTTGACCGAACTCAGGCGAATGCCTAGCTTTTGCAGATGTAAAGTGGATACAAAAGACACCAGACAATGGTATTATTTCCGCATGTGCCAAAAGGCATGTACAGTACCTCCCCCGAAACTCTAGTGAAACTAGACATCGTTACCAAAGGCCGGCATTTCCTAAGTCAACCGGACTCTATATACACATCCAAATAAAACTCTGGTAGGATAGTTTAATGGTTTATTGGTACGTGCTTATTACTTCCGGAGTATTAGGTTTGTTTGTCGGCTCTTTCCTAAATGTTGTTGCTGATAGACTGTCGTTAGAAAAAGACTTCACCCGCGGCCGGTCCGTCTGTAACATCTGCGGTAAAACCCTTGGGCCTAAAAACCTTATCCCTATATTGTCTTTTATTGTGCAACAAGGCAAGTGCTCCTTTTGCAGAGCAAAACTCTCGTATTTTTATCCATTGTCGGAACTGCTTACAGGTGCGGCTTTTATGCTGGCGGCGCACATTTCTAGATTCGCTCTCACCATGTCAACCGCTACCTTCCCCTACTTTATTTTTCTGTTGGTAGTTTTTAGCGTGCTTGTGTGCATCTTTTTAAGCGACTTAAAATACCAAATAATTCCCGATCAAGTAGTCTACTTTGGCATTATCTTTGTTTTCTTATTTCAGCTGGGGGTATTTGGTTTTTGGTCATATAAATCGTACACAACCTATAAAAACGATGAATTTCAACAGTACTATCTAAAAGCTGGTAGGCTCACCCGCGAGCTTACTTCCGAAGCCAAGCATTTTGGTGCAAATATTGCAACAGGTATTGGTATCTGCGCCTTTTTCTATGCGTTGGTAGTAGCAACAAAAGAGCGCGGCATGGGCGGCGGGGATGTGAAGTTGGGCCTACTTATTGGTTTGTTCAACGGTTTTCCCAACGGCATTATAGCCGTGTTTCTTGCTTTTGTTATAGGGTCGATCTTTAGCATCTTATTAATGCTGCTTCAGAAAAAGTCAATTAAAGACGTTATCCCCTTTGGGCCTTTTTTGATACTTGGGAGTGTGCTATCTTTAGTATATGGCGATGCGATTTTTACGAGGTATATTAGCTTCTAAAGTTATAGCTAGCCTAATTCTTTTTTCTGCACTTTTCTCTTCTAGCTCCTTTGCCGCCGTGCCGTGGTTTGCCACCTACAAAGCTGGGGTTCTTTCCGGCTCTGCCGGTACCGGGGTAGTTTCCACCCAGCCCTACTTTTCCGCCGCCGGTAACTTTATGAGCATTTTGGTTCAGCCGTTTTTTGGCTCCGAGGGCTCACGAACTCCGGATTTGCCCGATTACTCTTTTGGCGGCATACTTGCTTCGGGTGATATTGACATTAGAAAAGAGAACGCTTCCGGCGGCGGAACTTCCGAAACAGAAGACGCGTACGCCCGGGGTTTTGGCGGCTTTATCGAGCCGTTGGTTAACTACCAGCAGATTTTGGCGTCTGCTTTGGAACTGCCTTCCGGCAGTTGTAATTCCATGTTAATTTCAAACAAACTCGACCCCGTCGTATATAAACTAAGCCTTGCCTGTCTTGATGATGCCCTTTCCGCATTAACCGGTCCAAACAGGTACTCGCTCAAGTCTGATGGTGTAACAGTTTTAATTGTTGATGGCGCCAGTCCAACAGACACGTTGGAAATAGCTAATAATGTTATTGCGTCAGGCCCGGACCAGAGACTAATGATTATTACGAATACCCGGGTCGACATTTTAAACACTCTTGGCATAGAGCGAAGCGCTCTTGGCACTTACTTTACAACTGCCGAAAATATCCAAGCTGGTATTATTAGCGTGGCTGACTCCGCAAGCTGGGATATTAGAGTGGCCTCAACAGGCGGTGCCGCTACCGACAAACCCATCAAGCTAGAAGGCCCTATTGCCGCCAAAGGCCCCATAGTGTTTGCCCGCGAGCTTGATATTGATTACCCGCCGGTACTGCTGGTATTCAATCCGATATATGCATATTATCTTTCGGCTTTAGACGGTGTGCTGCCTTCGGTTAGCTCGATTCAGGCAAGATGGACATATGACTAAATTGACCAAATCCGGCCAGGCCTTATTAATAGTTATCTTTGCCTTGAGTTTGGGTTTGGTGGTATTAGTGGGGGTTTCCCAGCGCGTAGTTACAACTATAAGAAGAACCTTTGTATCCAACTCGTATTTTAAAGCCCAGTCAGCGGCTGAAGCTGGTGCCGAGCTTTTTCTTACCAAAGACACCACCGAATTAGCGTCACTTGCCGCAACTTGCCAGCCGGCGGCGTTATACACGCAGGAAGGTTTTGCCTCCCCCTTGCCAAGCGACTGTGTTCTAACTCTTGCCGAAGCCAAGGCGGTAATTGGTGTTGAGTCCTACCCAGACACCGTAGCGTATGACTTTACTATTGGCGCCAACTCGGCTATGAATGTCAATCTGGAAGGCTTAACCGACTCCGAACTGCAGGTGTGCTGGCAGGGTGTGGGAGCTTCCGGCGGCCAAGCTTTTGCCAGCGTCTCCGCCGTTTACTACTACAAGGACGGCAGTGACTATAAGGCAGCTCGGGCGTTGTATGAGTGCGATCAGCCCCTTAATACTTGGTGTACAAAACCGGTTGTGTATCATTCGGCGGGCGCAACAGAAGTGCCTGCCTCTGTGGGCGGCAGGCCTTGCTTTGACTTATCACTAGACGGGGAACCTCGGTCGGTTAGTTTAACAACCCTTGCAAACGGTTCAGCTTTTAGCATTATTTCTACATCGGCTCTGCCGAGACAGGGCTTTAAGATCACATCCGTGGGTGAAGTTACCGCCCCGGATTCGTCAAGTTTAACAGGCAGCATTTCCGCCAGAAAAAAAGTAGTTGTAGAAAAAAACTTGGCCCCCCAGCTTGGGCCGTGGTTCAACTTTGCTGCTGTCTCCAAAACAGGCAGCGTTTCCGCCGACAATTAGACAAGGTTTTTTTGACAAAAGTATTTTTGACAAATCGAGCTAATTGAGTGAAACTAAAAGAGTATGATTATGTATACTGCCAAACCTTTAACTAGAGGATTCTCGCTTGTTGAGTTGCTTGTGGTTATTTCTATAGTTACTATTTTAGCTGGAGCACTTTTTGTGCTTATTAACCCCGTTCAACAGAGGCGTAAAGCTTCCGAAGCGGTTCTGCGGGCAAACTTTTCCAAAATGTGCTTGGCACTAAATGCCTGTGGGGCCTCATACCCCACCTATCCCAGCTGTGATTCTTTTGCTGATCTTGGTCTCAACTCACTTTCAACACCCGATGGTGCATTGTATTCCATTTCCAGATCTGTAAATACTATCCAGCTTGGTGCATCACTGCCGGATTCATTTGGTGGCGGTACATGCTACTATAATTGCAGTTTTAACTTTGATACCGGTCAGTCTGCTAATATGGTAGAAGGAGGAGCTTCGTCATGCATAGATTGAGAGCTAATAACCCAAACGGTTTTACATTGGTTGAAAGCCCAGCGGGCTTTACATTTATTGAAAGCCCAGCGGGCTTTACATTGGTTGAGCTGCTTGTGGTAATAAGCGTGGTACTTATTTTATCAGGTGTATTGATTGCCATAATAAATCCAAAGGTTCAGCGGGACAAGGCGGAAGATACCATTCGGCAGTCAAATTTGGAAAAGCTGGCTACGGGTGTTGAATCCTATGCAAGCGTTTACGGTAAGTACCCGCTTGCGGCCGAAATGGGTGACCTTAATAACGACGGCAAGCCGGATAGCGCTGACGTTCAGGTATTTATTGCCAAACACCCCAACAACGAGCCTAAAGCCGGGGTTTTCTACTACTATGCGGTAAGCTCCGACCAATCAGCTTTTGGCACGTATGTGCCAAAAGCGTCCAGCTCAAGCCAGTGTTTTAAATATCGGTCAACTTGGGGCAAAATAAGAGAGTGCTCGGGGGCAAATTGCACGGGAGGTACCGATGGCTGCTAAAACTTGCCTAGCCAAGAAAGGCTTTGCTTTTAATAAAGGCTTCACTTTGCTTGAGTTGCTTATTGCTATCTCGTTAATGGGCATTATGACCGGAGTGCTGCTTGCCGTTATAAATGCCCGCGGCATCCAGCAAAAAACCAGGGATTCCCAGAGAATTGCCGACATAGCAAAGATGCGAACCGCTCTTGAGTTGTACTTTTCCGACCATCGTAGCTATCCTACAACGTCTAACTGGGTAGCCATTGCCAGTTTAACCGGGCTTTCGCCTGACTACATAAATGCACTGCCAACGGATCCTAAAGCTACGGGAGCGGTTTGCAGCAGTAATGAGTGGCGCGGCTATGGCTACAGATCAAATGGCGCCGCATACGTTCTTGCTACTAACATGGAGCTTGCGTCGTCCGCTAGCGTTTTGTGTCCAATCGCCGGTTGGTGCGACTGCGGCTTTCCCGCTAGTGGTATAAAATATTTTGTGTCTGCCGAATGATATGATGACTAAAATGTCTACCAAAGGCTTTACCTTTAACAAAGGCTTCACTCTACTTGAAGTTATAATTGCTATGAGCATTATAAGCATAGTAATGTCGGCCTCACTTTCGTCCTTTTCTAACCGAAGCAAGGAGCTAAATTTGCAAGAAGCCTACAACGCTGCCAAAGACTCTTTGCGGACTGCCCAAAATAAGGCGCAAGCCGAGGTGGGAAGTCCGGGAGTGGGAGCAGACCAAAAATACAAGTATGCCGGTGTGCGGTTTGTTAAGGACTCCGGCGAGTATATTTCTTTTAGGTCAAGCGATCTGTCTGACTCGGTTTGTGGCACGTTGGACGCCGCCAAAACTGTTCAAGATTCTGTTTCCGCTCTCCCCTATTCCATGGTTGCCAAAATGGACTCTACCGAAACACCTACCTGCATCTTTTTTGAATATACAACCGGGAACACGTATGTCTCGAAAGGAAGCTTTGGTGTCAACCCGTGTTCTAATTAACAAGTCAAAGGGTTTTGCGCTGGTTGAGGTTTTACTCACGCTTGGTATTTCTATGCTGCTTGTGGTGGGCTTGGTGGCTTTGGGCCTGTTTTCGCTCAAATCAAGCGTTGCCGCCAGAGTGAATGCAGAGGCGGGCAAAACTGCCCAAGCCGAGCTGGAAAGACTAAAACTGTTAAGGGACGCACAGGCCGAGTGGGCCACTTTTGTGCAGGCAGTTGACGGGTGTGCGGACTCGGCTGCCAGTGAAACGGATGGCTGCCACATTCAGGTTTTGGCCGGTGGGACTTTTGCTGTTCAAACCGGTCCCGCCGAGGCGGAAACTTTTACTAACTACAAGGTGAACTACTCATTTGGCGCCACTAACCTAACTGGCGGCAACTTAACAGCTACAGATACAACCGCGCTCATTACCCAGCGTACCTGGTGGAAAATCGGGGACAGGCCGCGCAGTTACATTGTTCAAACTATTCTTTCGGACTGGAGGGACAGATGAAAAAAGGCTTTACTTTAATTGAGGTGCTAATAGCTGTTGGCCTGCTGGCTTTGGTAGCGGTAGTGAGTTCAACAATGGTTGTTAATCTGGTTAGAAGTTCAGCTAAACTGCAGGCAAATATTGACATAGACCACGCCTCAAACTTTATTTTACTAAAAGTTGAGAACGACGTTAAAAAGTCATACTCCGCTGCTGTTGACGCTACGGGTAGAGTTTTGACCCTCCAGCAGAACACCGGCGTTGTTACGTATACTCTCAAACAAACTTGTAACGGAGCGCTAAACTGCTTAACAGTTAATACAGGTGTTGGCGAGGTTAAACTAACCGATGACACGATAGATTTGGCCACAGGTAACGCAACTACTTCGGCAGTTGATCTCGATCTTGTCAATTCTGGTTTCGCCATTATTAAGGATGCTTCTGCAGTTCCACGGGCGGTAAGTATTAAGATAACTTTTCTTAAACCCCTCACCGCCGGCACCAAGCTCTTTGAGTCTAGGGCAACTCTGGACACCAGTATTGTTTTGCGGGGAAGTTATTAGTACAATTTCTCTATGCCCTCCATTATTGGACTAGACTTGGGTAATACCTCGTATAGAGCCGTTGAAGTTTTCAGCAAGAGCAAAAGCAAGAACCTCACATTGGAGAAAGCTTTTGTATGTTCGGAGTGTGTAAAAGAAAACACCAAAGAGGCAGAAGAGGGTTTTAAGCACTTCATTAGGGACTCCGGCTTTGCCACGCGGGATGTGCTTCTGTCTTTGCCGGAGACAAAAGTTTTTTCCACCTCTGTTAGTTTGCCGTTTAGAGACCCTAAGGAAATTCGCAATTACTTGGATATTCAGGGCGGCAAGGTCTTTCCTAAACCGGTGTCCGAGATAGTTTACAGCTTTCAAATAGTTGGGCCCGGCGAACAAAATAAAAGCGAAAACGAAATTAGCATTGTAGCTTGCGATAGGAATTTTTCGGAAAGTATGTTTATTAAGGCCAGATCTGCCGGTCTTAGGGTACTAGCGGTTGAGCCCGAGTCTCATGCTGTTGTTCGGGCGCTGATGCGCAATCGGACTCAAGCTGCTAATGAGGTTGACCTGATCGCTAATATCGGGGCAAACGATACCGATACAATGGTGATCAAAAACGGTTATGTAAGTTTCTCCAGAAATGTGGCCTTGGGCGGCATCGCTATGACTAAAGCGATTTCTTCTGCTCTTGCTCTTTCATACGAACAGGCCGAAGCATATAAAAAGAGCTACGGGGTGGAGGCCGGCGTTTTAGACGATAAGGTAAGAAAAGCGATCCTGCCGGTTCTGGAGTCGCTAATAAATGAAATCAAGCGGACTATGAATTTTTACTTTACTCGCAACAACCTATGTGTTTTCAAGCGTGTGGTATACACCGGCGGTTCTTCGGTTATGCCCGGGCTTTTGGCTTACAGCGCAGAAATGTTGGACACAGAAGTTGAATTGGCCAACCCTTTTGAGGGTTTAATCCTGTCACCAAAGCTAGAAAATCAAAAAGACTTTTTGATTGCAAACGGCCCGCTTTTTTCGGTTGCAATAGGACTTGCACTAAGGGACTTTATTTAATACTATAGATGTATGCTTCAAGTTGATCTTACTCCCCCACAGGAGATCAAAAGACAAAAAACCCAGTACTTTGTTGGTACCTCCACAAAAATTAGCGCGGTTCTATTAGTTATGTGTCTGCTTGCCGCTGGGTATGTAGTTTATAGGTCCCTAAGCTATAAGGCGCAAATTTTTGCTGTTGACCAGAGGGTTTTGGCCTTGGAGAGTAGAAGAGCCGAGTTAAGCGATGTTGAGGAAGTTTCAAAGAAATTGGCGGGCAAGTATTTTCTTTTACAAAGGTATATGGAAACACGGGTAGCCTATTCCAGTGTTGTTAAGGAACTTATTGCCAGGGTGCCTAGTGAAGTTACCGTGGATGATATTGCGTTTGAATCGGGCGGTAAAAAGGCAAACGTTAGTGGATTTTCCACTAATCCATCGCAAGTTGCCGCATTTATCACGGAACTTTCCCGCTCCGGCAATGCGGCTAGTGACCCGGCAGTTGAGCTAACAGGCAAGAACGCGTTTACCGACGTACGGCTTGAGACTCTGTCCGTAGACGATCGAAAAGCCCAAACACGCAAAGCGGGGTCCGTTGAATATGCCATTAGTTTTAAGATTAACGAAGGAGCGTTTCTAAAATGATTGTAATTGAAAACCTCAACGTAAAATCCGAAGAACGAGCTAGACAGGTAGCCGCAGGCTTTAGAGATTTCATTATTAATTTTGCTATTCCTCTGTTGTTTTTGATCATCATTGTTGGTTTAGCGGTTTTTGTGATTACACCTGTGTATAAGTCCCTGCCGGACTTAGCCGGTCAGCTGGAAAGTAAGACTGTGGAAGCGGCCTCACTTCAGGCAAAAGTTGCCCAGCTGGAGGACTTGGAGACTAACAGAGGCTTGGTAACGGAGGACTTGACCAAACTATCTTGGGCTTTGGAGGAGCGCGATAAAGTTCCTGAACTCTCCGAGCAGGTGCGGCGTATGAGCACCGATGCCAAGGTAATCTTTAACTCACTTTCCTATACGAATAAAGCAGAAGATCTGCCTGCCGTACCTGTGGCAGAAGCATCTACAGAGGGTCAACCGATTTCCCCTGCCCCCGACCCCGCCTTGTATCGGGAAGAAGATGTTGACGTTAAGATCGAAACTGCAGATCTGCAAAAACTTGTGGACTTCTTGCAGGTTTCCGAGAACTCCATTAGACTTTTTAAAGTCGGAAAAATTGCCTCAAGTTTTAATGACACTTCTTATGAAACCTCCCTGCTTATGGCCTCGCCTTACTTAAATCCGGGTTTTTCAGTTTATACCCAGACCTCTGCGTCTATTGATTTGAAAGACACTAAATACCGTGACTTTATGGGCAGGCTTGACGAGTTTACTAACTACGCCCAAGCCATTGACGCTACTCTACCCAAGCTTTAGCCGACAACTTCCAGCTCGCAATTTTTTTGTGGTGACCCTCGGTTAAAATTTTTGGCACGCTACGACCCCGCCAAGTTTGCGGTCGGGCATATTGTGGATGCTCTACGTTGGCCGTGTTGAAAGACTCGTTTACTAGGGCTTTAGCGTTGTCAATGGCGCCCGGTATAAGCCGAATGGAGCATTCCAGTACTACTGTTGCGGCGGCTTCGCCGCCTGATAACACATACTTGCCTATGGATAGTTCTTCAGCCTGTAGTTCTTCTACCACCCGTTGGTCAAAACCCTCGTATCTGCCGCATATCAATATCATGTTTTCCGCTTTGGCAATTTCTTGGGCGATTTGCTGATTAAACGTTTTGCCTCTCGGCGTCAAAAAAATAATCCGTGGGTTGTTTGTTAATCCTTTAGCAACACTTTGTACGGCGTTATATAACGGCTCGGGTCTAAGAATCATGCCGGGTCCGCTTCCGTAGGGCGGCGAGTCTACTGTACCCCGTTTGTCTATGGCAAAGTCGCGCAAGTTAACAAGCCGCACTTGGATTAAGTTTTTTTCCAGGGCGCGCTTAAACGGAAGATGTGCCAGGTATGGCTCAATCAGTTCAGGAAATAAAGTAACAACGTAGTAGTTATGCATCTAAACTTGAGTTTCTTTGACGTTTACATCCACCCAGATATTTTCTTTAACTGCCCTAGCCTTAGCAAGAGTTCTAATGCTATTTATGGTTCTGCCCTCTTTGCCAATCAGGAGGCCCATGTCTGTAGGATCAACGCTTATCAAAAACATAAAATTTGTGCCCTCGGAAGTTTCATCAATGCTAACGGCGTCGGGGTTTTTAACTATTTTCTTGACTAAAAAGTCAATAAAGTCTTTCATAAGTTAAGCGCTCGCTTTTGGAGTATATTTTTGGTAAGTATATGTGCCGTCCAGCAAGCTCTTGACTGCATCCGTCACGAGCGCGCCTTTTTTAACCCAGTCTTCAATGCCTTTTGCGTTAATCACGGGTTTAGTTGATGTTATTGGGTTGTAGTCTCCTAAAATTGCAAGAACCTTGCCGTTTCTTTTTGACCGTGTTTGGGTTACCACAATTTTGTAGGTGGGGGCGTTTCTTTTACCTATTCTGGCTAATCGTATTTTTATGCTCATGACCCGGGAATTCTAGCAGTCAGATAGACAAAAATCAACAACCACCAGCTTACGCAGGTGGTTTGCTGTGTGACGCTGCGCATCAGCCGATGAGTACATCTAAATTCTCACATAGCGAAAACACGCTCGAATTATCAACCTTACAGGGCTTGACCGGTGCCAGTTAATTTGTTTAAGGCCTCCGCCGCCGCTTCCATTTCTGCCTTTTGTTTGCTTTTGCCAGTGCCTTCCCCGTATGTTTTGCCTCCAACTTTTGCCGCAATCTTAAAGGTTTTCTCGTGATCCAGGCCCCACGAGCTTACCAGCTCATACTCTGGTGTAATGCCCAACTTCTCTTGTGCCAGCTCCTGAAACTTGGATTTTGCGTCTTTGTACTTTTCTTCCTTAACGATGTCGTCTATTTTGTACAATAGCTCCCTTTTGACAAATTCACGGCAAAAGTCCAAGCCGTTTTGCAGATATAAAGCGCCAAGCACCGCTTCAAAGGTATTGGCTAAAATATATTCCCTGGTTCTGCCGCCTGTGGACTCTTCGCCTCTGGATAGTAATAGGAACTTGCCGTAGTCCAGCCTTTGTGATTCTTGAGCCAAAGACGGCGTGCACACAATGGCCGACCGATAGTTTGTAAGTTCGCCTTCGGGTGAGTTTGGAAAGTTGGTAAAGAGGTAGTCAGAAGAGAGAAGTTGCAGTACTGCGTCACCTAAGAATTCAAGCCGCTCGTTGGAATTTGTATTTACGGCATGATGCTCGTTTAGGTACGACCTGTGTGTAAAGGCCGTTTCAAAGAGGCTGTGATCCTGTATTGCTGTTTGCAGGGTTTTTGCCAGTTCTGCAAGGTCAATCATTCCAGTTTTTCCTCAAGCAGTTCCATTAAATCTCTGACACTTTCAATTTTACTCTGGTCCTCTAAAAGCTCCACCTTAAAAAGCTCTTCTAGTTCCTCCAGAATTTCGGTTAGTTCTATGTCGCCTAAATTGAGGTCGTCGCCAAAGAACAGCTCCTCATCCACATCGCACGGTTCAACACCGGCTTTTTTACTGATGATTTGCTTGACTTTATCTTTAAAATTACTGTTCTTCATGTTCTGCCGCCTTTTTATGGAGCAGGTCAACTACGGAGCCTAAAACTCCGTTTACAAACTTGCCTGACGACTCACTTCCAAATTCTTTAGCTAGTTCTATTGCCTCATCAATTACAACGTTTTTGCTTATATCGGCCGCCATTAGTTCATAAACTGCCACCCGCATGATTACCAGATCAAGCTTGGCAATTCTGTCTATAGGCCATTCCGGCGCGCACTCGGTAATTATTTGGTCTATTTGACTTAAATTGGCCCTAACACCTTTAACCATAGTTTCCAGTAGAGCTAGGTTGGCTTCTGCTGTTTGAGGTATTTCAAAGACTAAATCCTCGGGTAGGCCTTCCTGCCCGCCATATAGCTCGGAATATAGCTTTAAAAGGGCTAGTTTTCTGGCTTCATGCCTGGAATCTACTTTCGAAGAAAGGAACCTGTTCATCTTTTGCATTTTGGGCAAACTCGATGCGGAAGCTTTGGACTGCCGCAGCTCTCACACTTTACTACCTGAATTGTTGGTCGTACATAGTGTGAGTTCTTCTTTATTCTTACCCTGCTCTTGCTGCTTTTGCGTTTTGGGACTTGCATGGGACTATATAAATTGATTTTGGCGGTTTTGTCAACCTTAGTTCAAGCTGGATGAGGTACTAATATGGTCAAAAGAGTCCTGCCATATTTTCGTGTTTGAATGTAAACTTGCCGATCGAGAGTTGGAAACTCCACTTGAGTGGCAGACAGGATAAAAAAGTATCCGCCATTGTTCAGTTTTTCTACCCCCAGCTTGATCAAGTGCTTTAGGTTGGATTGAGAGTAATAGGGGTCAGCAAATATTAAATCGTATGTAGTCCCTGTTCCGTCCAAAAACTTTAGCGTGTCAATGCGGCGTACGTCAGATTGGCCTGTAAAGCCCGTCGCGCGGAGATTTTTAATGATTGCCTCTTCTGCTTGTTTACAATCATCCACAAAGTCACAATGCTTAGCGCCTCTGCTTAAAGCTTCTATGCCGAGATTGCCACTGCCGGCATATAAATCCAAGCATTTGGCATCTATGATTTGGTCGCCAATAATGGAGAAAATAGCCAGTTTGACAACCTCTTTTACCGCCGTTACTTTTTGGGTGTTGTGAGGTGTTGTCAGTTTTCTGCCTTTTGCGCTGCCCGATGTTACTCTGATCATATTAGTTGTTGCCTATATATTTACCCTTTTCCATTAATTTGTTTACTAATGCTGGATATCGGTTAAGATCGTTAGCAAGCAGCTCTGCATCCTCCTTTGCCCTTTGTAGCAATGCTATGTCGTAGACGTTTGCTATTTTAAAGGTTTTTATGCCGCTTTGCATTGTTCCGTAAATGTCGCCCTGGCCTCTAAGTTTTAAGTCCAGCTCGGCCAGCTCGAGGCCATTAGCGATGCGCTCCATATGTTTTAGCCTGTCAAACGAGGCTTTAAACTTGCCAGAGTACATCAAAAAGCAAAAGCCTTTATCCCCTCTTCTACCCACTCTGCCCCTAAGCTGATGCAGTGAAGCTAGACCATATCTTTCGGCGCTTTCTATTACTATCACGGCGGCGTCCGGAACATCTATGCCCACTTCTACTACTGGTGTGGAAACCAGATATGTGATTTTTCCGGTTCTAAACAAGTCCAGTGCGTGATTTTTGTCCTTAGCGGGCATACGGCCGTGAATTAAGGCGACTTTGTCCGCCGGAACAATCTTTTTAAGCTTGATAAACTCGCTTTCTGCCGCTTTTACGTTTTCAAAGTCGGCGTTTTCCGACTCCTGAATGAACGGACAGACGATAAAGGTTTGTTGATTGTGCGATTTTAGCCAGTCATATACTTTGGCTCGCTGATCGGCTGTAACCACCTTTGTTACAACATTTCTACCCTTGCTGGTATGCGGGTCTATGGTTGATATGTCAAGGTCACCATAAAGGGTTAACGCAAGGGTTCTTGGAATTGGGGTTGCGGTCATCGCCAGCATGTTTGGTATGCCGATTTTGTCGGTTGACTCAAGCAGGAAAGTTCTTTGTTCAACGCCAAACCGGTGCTGTTCGTCAATTACTACAAGGCCAAGTTTGGTTAGTTGCTGTTTAGTGTAAAGCAGTGCGTGTGTGCCGATAGCGATGTCAAAAGAGTTATCGTAGTCCTTTGCCGAGGCGTCTTTAAGAACCAATTTTAGGCCTTTAACGCCAGAATGGTTAAACAGTTTGGTAAAAGTTGCATAATGCTGGGTGGCCAGGATTTCGGTTGGTGCCATTAGCACAGTTTTATATCCGTTTAGATAAGCTACGTACGCCGCCACTAGGCTAACAACGGTTTTGCCGCTGCCCACATCGCCTTCCAGAAGTCTGTTCATTGGATGCTCCCTCTCAAAATCGGCAAAGATATCGACGAGCGTCTTGTGCTGGCTGGGGCTCAACGCAAACGGCAATTTAGCTATGAAGTCGGTTAGCTGGTTTTTGTAGGGTTCACATAGAATCCTACAGCCGGCAGCCGTTTTTTTCCAGTCGCTTTTTCTTTGCTGAACACCCAGTAGCTCCAAGAGCATTTCTTCATAGGCAAAGCGCTCACGGGCTTTTGTTGTTTCTGCTAAAGTAGTTGGAGAATGCATATACATGAGAGCTTTATGTAAAGAAGGTAAGCCATATTTTATTAGCAGCTCTTCAGGCAAAAATTCGTCAGCTACAAAGTTTGGTATGACGTCGTTAATCCTAGAGCGCAGGAATTTAGATGATATGCCGTATGATGCCGGATAAACGCCAATAAGTCGGCCGGTTTTTGTTCCACCCTCCCCTTCTTCATATTCCGGAGCAAAAATGCATTTTTTACCGTTATATAAAGAGACTTTGCCGCTTATACTATATTGCTCGCCAGCTTTAAGTATGTTTCTCAAATACTGCTGGTTAAACCAAATAAGCGTCATGCGGCCGGTTGCGTCGGCTAACTGACTAATGGTAAGCCTCCTGCCGTTTTTGGCAAGAACGTTCACCGGTTTAGCCATTGTTCCTGTTATGGAAACAATCTCGTCTGGTTTGGCTTCCGCAATGCTGGACAGGTTGGAGTAATCGTTGTACCTAAAGGGAAAATGATACAAAAGGTCGCTCACTGTTTTAATGCCAAACCTCTCCAGCTCCCGCTCAAATTTTGGCCCCACTTTTGGGATATATCTAACGCCCGTTTTGCCGGTGTACGTTGCCATAGCTTTTAGATTTTAGCACCACCATAAGGTTAAAGGACAAAAGGCAGAACCGTTGTGGCCAAAAGGGCGAGAGATGCCATCACCACCAAGACTTTTTTATACAGGTCGGTTTTTTTAGCGTGTTTGTGCAGGTTTTTAATTGAAGCCACAAGTGGATTTTACACGCGACTTTACAAAATGTGAAGTCCTAAAGAAACGAAAGCACAAAAGTGCCGGCAAACATAACGCAGATCGCAATAAGTTTTTTGGCGATGCTCACACGGTCAATTTTTTCTTTAACAAACCTTGGAAAAAGCCTGGTGAGTACTATGCCATAGACCAAAACAAAAAATGGGCTAAAACCGGAGTCCACAAAGTAGACTAAACTTATTGGAACAAGGAGTGTAGCGAGATTTAACGCCAACCTGCCTGCGGCAACCAAAAGCTCAGATCCGGTAGTAATCAGCAGGACTTTTGGGCCATTTGACTTTATAACTTTAGCAAATTGAGTTCTATAACTTTTAACGGCAAAAAGTGGGATGGTAGAAAGAAAGATACCAATAGTCTCCCAAAAAGATGTTACCCAAAAGGTTTCTTCCAACGCGATATACTTAAAAATCACGCCACTTACCGCAATAAAAAAACACGAAAGCAGTACCAAACCAAGTACCGCGGTTTTTACTTTCACCTTGCCTTCAACTTTTTCCAGCGAGATGCCAACACCGCCAGCCAGTACCAGCACACAGCCAAGCATTTGGGTGATAGTTAATGTTTCCCCAAGAAAGATGTATGCCAGTATAAAACTCATGACGGAGGCTAGTTGAAAAAGCGGCATAACAATGGAGGCTTCGTCTTTGTCTAAGGCGTATAGGTATGGCAGCACCCAAAGGATATAAAACAGCCCATTGAGCATAATAAGCAAAGCATGGCCGAGGGAAATAGTAAAAACCTGTGGATTGACTAATAGGATCAACAAGGCTATTGGTAAGCCCATTAGGGAGGAGATAATAGTAAGCGAGCCAATGCCGCGGCCCTTCATAACCCGCTCAAGCATGTATTTGTCAATAAAATTTACCAGCGCATTTAAGGTGGGACTTACAAGGGTTAATAGTAACCAAGTCATGGTTTTTGGGGTCTAAAAAAAGCTCGTTTGCCAAACTTTACCAGCACGGCCTGGTCAAAGTCAAAAGATTTAGTTGGGTCGGTGACTTTTTTGCCGTTTAGCTCTACCCCACCCTGCTCCATTGTCCGCTTAATGTTGCTAGAGGATTGTGTGCCGGCCAGTGCGTGTTTTAGGAATTCGGCAATTGGCATGGTTCCGACTGCATTCACACTAACAATCCGATCCTCTGCAACGGTTTTGCGCTGAACGGTTTGTACAAAGTCCTTTTCTGCTTGACAGGCGCTTTGGTTACCATATAGCAGTTCGACAATGCGTTTAGCCATTAGTTTTTTATAGAGCATGGGGTTGGCGCCGGAATCCATAGCCTGTTTGATTTCTACCAGCTCTTGATCTGTGGTGTCGGTTAATAGCTCCAGCCCGACTAGAATGTGTGCATCGTCGTAAGACATGGCCTTACCGTACATTTGGTTTGGCGTGTCAGAAAGATTTATGCCGTTGCCCTTTGTTTTGCTCATAGTTCTGCCGTCTGGTGCGTCCATCATTTTGTTAGTGCGTACATATTTTTCTTTGCCTAAGTATTCCTTAACCAAGTGCCTGCCCATTAGCATGTTAAAAGTTTGATCAGTGCCGCCTATCTCCAAGTCCACTTCCATAGCCACACTGTCGTAGCCTTGCATAAGCGGGTAGATAAACTCCTGCAGCCTAATTGTGGACTGCGCGGTCAGCCGTTTTTGAAAAAGGTCGCGCTCAAGCATTTGTTGGACTGTGGCATGCGCCATGAGTTTGATTAAGTCGCCTAGATTTAATTTTGAGAGCCAATCATAGTTGCGCATAAACAGGACCGGATTGTCACCTTCAAAGTCAATAAGCTTTGCCACTTGTTTTTTCCAGCCTTGCATGTTGGTTTCAATTTCCTCGTTGGTTAATAGTTTGCGTGTGGTATCTTTGTCCGGATCGCCCACTTTAGCGGTGTAATCACCAACTAAAAAAATAACTTCATGGCCCAGTTCCTGTAAAAGCCGCAGCGCTCTGATGCCCACGGCGTGCCCAACGTGCAAATAGGGTCCTGTAGGGTCAAATCCCTGATACACCCTAAGTCTTTGGCCCGATTCTAATTTTGCTTTAAGCTCACTGCTTGAGGGATACAGCGCTTCCGCACCCCTAGTGAGAAACTTTGCAATTTTTATTTTGTCCACCAGTACTTTTGGCATGGTTCTTGGTAGAATATACCATTTGAAAGGTGTTAAAATCAAAACATGGCTTATAGCTTAAAACGACTGCGCAGACGACTTGCGATGTCAGCAAAGTCCGTAGCTACTAATCTGCCCTTGGCAAACGGCGTCCTAGCGAGAACTCCGCGTGTTGAGTATGCTCGGGTGGTGAATATCTCCAAAAAGAAATACGCCAGTAGGAAGTTGGTAGTTTTAACATATTTGGCGTCGGCTTTATTGGCCTGTATTGTGGGTTTTTTTGTACTTTCCATGGTGGTTTTCGCGGTGTATTCATATCAGTTGCCGTCACCGGATAAATTGCTTAATCGCAGTGAGGAATTGTCGACTAAAATTTTGGATCGAAACGGCCAATCTATTTACGAGGTCTTTGGCGAAAAAAATCGTGAGTTAGTGGAGATTAAAACTATTTCTCCCTATTTAGTCCACGCAACCCTAGCTACAGAAGACTCCGATTTTTACATGCACAGCGGATTTTCGTTAAGGGGTATGCTCCGAGCGATGAAAAATACCTTTTTTGGCGGCGATTTGCAGGGCGGATCCACCTTAACCCAACAAGTGATCAAAAATACGTTGCTTAGCCAAGAACGAACCGTAACCCGTAAGCTTAAAGAGTTTGTGCTGGCGCTTCAGCTTGAAAGCAAGTATACCAAAGACGAAATCGCCCAAATGTACTTAAACGAAACGCCGTATGGCGGCCAGAACTATGGTGTGTTAACAGCGGCAAAAGCCTATTTTAATAAGGACCCCAAGGACTTAACTATTGCCGAGTCCGCCTATTTGGCTGGATTGCCGCAAAGCCCGTCGGTATATTCGTACTATAGCTCGGATCCGGCTAAGGGCTTAGAAAGAAAAGATTATGTATTGTACTTAATGAACGTTCGCGGCTGGTTCGAGCAGGATGGCAAGCGGCATTACTTGTCGGACGAGGACTACGAGGCTGCAAAAAAAGCAGAGCTTAAGTTTGAACGCGCCAACGTCTCGTTTCTAGCGCCGCATTTTGTTTTTTATGTTAAGGAGCTTTTGGCGGAGAAGTACGGTGAGGACTTTGTTGAGGGCGGCGGTTTAGTTGTAACCACCACTTTGGATTTGGCCACTCAACAGCTGGCGGAAAATATGGTTGGAGAAGAGGTGGCAAAGGCAGCCAAACAAGGTTTGGCTGTTGGAAACGGTGCTATGGTGGTGCTGGATCCAAAGACTGGGCAAATATTGGCGATGGTTGGCTCTAAGGACTATTTTGCCGAACCGGAGCCTGAAGGCTGTGTTTCCGGCGCCACCGGGCCGGGCTCATGTGTGTTTGATCCTAACTTAAACGTTACTTTGGCAGAAAGGCAGCCCGGTTCTACCATTAAGCCTATAACGTACGCTGCTCTACTTTCCCGCGGCTACATCTCGGCCTTTCCGTTTTTGGACGTACCAACAACTTTTGAGAATATGGCGGGCCAAAAAGTGTATAAACCAGAAAACTACAGCGGCGGGTTCAGTGGCGTGATGTCGCTACGTAAATCGCTTGGTAATTCACTAAATATTCCGGCGGTTAAAGCTCTAAAAATGGCTGGTATCGGCACTATGATTGACCAAGCCAAGAAAATGGGTATCAGCACGTTTGACCGGCCGGAAGGTTACGGCTTAGCTTTAACTTTAGGCGGCGGCGAAACCAAGCTGCTGGAGATGGCCGGAGCTTTCAGTGTTTTTGCGGCCAACGGTATATATCGCGATCCGGAAGCATTACTTGAAGTCAAAGATGCTAAAGGTTCTACCATGTACAAGTGGAGCGATTCGGGCGGCACGCGGGCGCTAAGTCAACAAGTAGCCTTTTTAATTTCCGATATCTTATCCGACGATGGGGCCAGAAGTGAAGCCTTTGGCTTTAACAGTCTCCTGCATATTCCCGGCCATGAAGTGGCGGCAAAAACCGGTACTACTGACGACAAAAGAGATAACTACGCTATTGGTTTTACCCCGTTTGTGGTTTCGGCCGTGTGGGTTGGTAATAACAATAACGATAAGATGAACCCTATTTTGGCTTCCGGTATCACCGGCGCCACGCCCATATGGAACAGGTTTATGACCCAGTATATTAAGGATTACTATGCCAAGGATGCCAAAAGACCCGTGGAAAAGTTTGACGCACCCGACGGCGTAAAAAAGCTGGAGGTGGACAAACTCACAGGTATGCTCCCCTACCGCGATTACGACAAGCGGGTGGAGTGGTTTGTTAACGGTACCGAACCAACTGCTGTTTCCGACTGGTATCAAAAGCTGGAAGTGTGTAAGGTAGATGGTAAGATTGCCAATGAAGCCTGCAAGAGTGCTGACAAAACTAAAGAGAAAAACTACATCAAGATACAGGCAGAGCTGCCAGAGTGGCAGGATGAAGTAGACAAGTGGGTGTCCGAAAAGTATGGCGGAGACGATACCTATTTTCCGCCTTCCGGCACGTCAAAATTGGCGTTTGATAGCGAGGGTAACGTTAGCGGCGGCAAGATTTGGACGGATATTGTGGGCTTTGATGATGGGCAAAAGGTTCCCTTGGAATTTAGACTTAAAGTGGATGCTTGGTCTGAAGACGATATTGAGCAAGTGGAAATTTATTTAGGTGATAAGCGAGTAACAACAGATAAATCTTTCCCGTACGGTTACAATTTTGTTTTTAGCCCGGAGGATGCAGGCGAAAAGGAGTTTAAGGTAAAGGCCAAAGATAAAAACGGCCGAACCGCTGACGATTCTATAAAGCTAACCATAGAGTAGAGGGACGGTCCTGAGACGTGTCTCTATGCCGGCTTTAAGTCATACAACTAACTTTTTGCATCAAGTCCCATTGACTTATTCATGTTAGTTATGCTAATAGATATTATGTAATGCCTAGAATGCCGAGGGTGGATATTCCGCATACTTGTTACCACATTATTAGTAGATCAGTGAGTTTAGTTGACCTGTTTAGAGATAATTCGGACTTCAGAATTTATTTAGCGAGACTGCAGCGCGTTAAGCAGGAAAGCGATTTTAAAGTCTTATGTTATTGTTTAATGAGCACCCATGTCCATCTGTGTTTAGAAACAGGTGATGGATGCAAGTTGTCGAAAATTATGCACAGACTTAACACTTATTACGCTGGCTATTACAACGCAAAGTACAGTATCAACGGCCCCATATTTAGAAATAGGTATCAGAGTATATTTGTTGACAAAGACAGTTATTTATTGAGGTTGAGCAGATATATTCACCTAAACCCTGTTAGCGCTGGTATAGTTTCCTTTCCTGATGACTATAAATGGAGTTCGTTTAAGTGTTATATCGATCGGTCGTTGGGTGATGGACTCATTGATTTACAAAGCATTGCTGGGTATTTCACTTCTCCTGCGGAATATAATAGATTTGTCGTCAGCGGAATTAGAACGCCTGATGATCCATTCAAGGAGGTTATCTGCAATAACTACATGGGCTCTAGACAGTTCGTCGCTAACATCAACAGGAGGTTGTGTATGTTAGGGTTGAGATGACAACATCTTTCAGGACCGTCCCCATTTATTTAGGATTTTGGTTGCCTCTTTCTGCGTCACACCTTTAGTAAAATAGGTCCTAATAAGAATCGTTCTTTTACCTTTCTCCACCTTCTCCCCCGTGTATTCTTCAACCACAAAACTTTCACTAATCTTATCGCTTGAAGCAGCAATCTCCGAGCATATCGCGCCAGCCATTTCGGTTTGACTTACAGTGAGGGATGTATCCAGAGAAATGCCGCTTTGTAGGTCAAAAAGTACCCTAGCATCTCTTTTGCCTCCAGTTACTTGCAGCAAATTTGCAGTAAAACCTGTAAAACCGTTGTACCTAAGCGTTGCAATAAGCGTGTTTTCAACGTAAACCTCGTTGGCGTTTTTAAAAGCTGGCTTAGTTAGGCCCAGCTCTTTAAGGAGTCCTGAAAAAAGGGTTGAGGTTATCACACCTAAGTTCTTTGGCGTTTTAGCCTTGTCAAAGGTGAGGCACTCTAAACATCGGGTTTCTTTGTAGGATTCATAGTCGCCGCCTTCTGATTCTTTATGATATACAAGTCCGATTTCAAAAAGTACACCGGAGTTCATCTGATTTTTATAGTAATTACTCGCCACGTGTTCCAGTCCTTGGGCAATGGAGGTTCTAAGGGCATTTTTCTCGCTATTTAGCGAATTTTCTAAGATAATTTGACCTCCCTCGGGACTCTCGGTAGAAGAAACTAGCGGATCGGTGATGTGCTCGTGGCCTTTTAGTTTTACTAAAATGTCCCTAAGCCTGTCCTCAAAAGTATAAATAGCCGGGGTTTCTTCCTTTGGCGGTGCTCCGAGTAGTTGGGTTATTGGGATTTTTGCATAGCCATGGATGCGCAAGATGTCCGATACGATGTCATCGGCAACTTCCACATCTGTTCTAAAGTAAGGTACTTCAAGAGTTAGCACTTTATTGACATTTGACACCAGCCTGTAGCCAAGTCGTTCCAATATGTCCAGTACTTCATTTTCGGCCAGCTCCAACCCACCCAAATCCTTAATACGCGATGTGGAAAGCCTTATACTAGTAAGCTTTTGCGGTATTGGATACCAATCCTCATTTTCGTAATAGTCTCCGCCGGCCAGTTCCAAAATTAAATAAGCAGCCCGTTGGATAGCGTATTCGGTTAGATCGGGATGCAGATACTTGTCGTATCTAAGCGATGACTCATTTAGGATTTTCAATTTGCGCGAAACCTTCCTGATCACCACCTGATCGTAGTTGCCTGCGTCCAACACTATATTTTTGGTTTGTTCATCCACACCGGTTTCTCTACCGCCTACAATACCCCCAAGAACTGTTGTTACTCCATCTTGTGCAAGCACAAATGCCTCTGGGTACAGTTTAACCTCATCACCTAAAAATGTAACAATCTTTTCCTCATCTCCAGCTCTACGAATACAAATTTCCATCTTTCTGAATTTATCGGTATCTTGGGCGTGCATCGGTTGGCCGAGTTCAACCATTACGTAGTTAGTGATATCTACAATGTTGTTAATCGACGGAATGCCGTAGTCTTCAAGTCTAGTTTTTAGCCATTCAGGAGACTTGCCAACTTTAACATTTCTAAACACCCTGGTGTTAAACCGCCTGATAATTTCTGGACACTCCACTTTTATTGCGACTTTGTATTCATCTGTAGGCGCCTTGCCTTTGGCGGTATAGATTTTTGGTAATTTTAATTCAAGTCTTTCGTACGCGGCCAAATCCCTTGCGCAGCCTAGAATCGACAACCAGTCAGAGCGGTCAAAGCGGTGCTCGAGGTCAAAAGTTTTACCGTCAAATGGCTTATCAACCATAAGCCCAAAAGCTGTAAACGCAGTTCCTATTTCTTTTGGACTTTTCTTAATGGCGACGTAATCTTTAAGCCACTCTAGCGGTATTTTCATATATACGTTAGCCCTCCATAAAGCCTTCTAATGTCTGGAATGCCAAATTTTGCCATCACCAGTCTATCTAGACCCATTCCAAAAGCAAAGCCAGTATAGTCATTCGGATTTATGCCGCACATTTTTAACGTATTGTAGTGAATCATGCCGGAACCAAGCACTTCCAGCCAGCCCCTTTGCTTGCACACGGCGCATCCCTTACCGCCACAAAATCGGCATTTGATATCCACACCCATGCCGGGTGACACTTCGGGGTAATACTTGTACCGAAACCTAATTTCAATGGTGTCGTCAGCGTATAAATAGCGCAAAAATCTATCAAACACCCATTTAAGATTTTGCAGGGTAACGCCCCTGTCTACCACAAAGCCTTGATACTGATGTAAAAATGGTGAATTAGAGGGGTTGGCTGTTTCGTTTCTGTAGCATTTGCCTGGCACTACAATTCGTATCGGCGGCTTCAGACTGGAAAGCAGTCGCGCCTCTACTGATGATGTGTGAGTACGCAGCAAAATGTCCGGTTCCCGGATAAAAAGTGTGTCCTGCAAGTCTGTTGCCGGGTGACCTTCAGGCAAATTGAGTTTTCTAAAGTTGAAATCCGCGGTTTCAATCTCCGGTCCCTCCCCTACCGAAAAACCGTAATACCTAAAGAAGGCGTTCATTTCTCTGATAACTTGTGTTGTGGGATGCAGATAGCCTACGTTTTCTGCTTGGCGCAGCGCCGTAAGGTCAATACCGGTATCCTCTATTTGCGCCTTTGTGTGTGCCAGTCTGGCCTTGAGTATTGCTGTCTCGATGAACTTTTTTAGTTCATTAAGCTTTGGCCCCTGAGCTTTTTTTTCCTCCGGCTTAAGTCTTGGCAGTGCTTTGATATGTTCAGTAATCAAGCCGTGTGTCTTGGAAAGGTATTTTAGGTAGAGCGCGTCATACTCGCCTGACTTGTTTGTGATTTCAATGTCGACTAAAAACTGTGCTCGCAAATCATCTAACTGCATTATTTTAGGATTATACCCCACCCAAGGCTTAGATGGAACACTTTAGACTGTTAAAGGTAAGACTTTACAGACTTAACTACTGCTTGAAATGCCTCTAGATCCGAATACGCCAATTCGGCCAGGGTTTTTCTATCCAAAGTCACTTGGCCCTTTTTCAAAGCAGCAATGAACCGACTGTACATGATGTCCTCCTGTCTTAGTGCCGCATTTATTCTGGAAATCCACAGTCGTCTAAAATCTCGCCGCCGTATTTTTCTGCCGGCAAAAGCGTGCTCGCCGGATCTAACAACTGCCTCGTTGGCCTTTTTAATAAGTTTGCTTCTGGCACCTCGATAACCTTTAGCCAACCCTAAAAGCTTAACTTTTTTTCTGTGGCCTCTTGGCCCGCCTTTGATTCTCATAGGTTTTTACCGTGTTTTCCAAGCATAAGCTTAAAGTTTTTGATCATCTTTTTGCTACCAAGCTGGGTTAGACTATTGGCTCGCAATTTTTGGTTGGCGCCAGCCTTTATTTTTAGGTGCTTTAACCCAACCTTTCTTTTAATAACCTTACCAGTTTTGGTCAGTTTAACCCTTTTTAACAATGTTCTTCTTGTTTTTAGCTTTGGCATCTTTGTTTTTCACTTCTTAACAAAAATTATTGACAGCGTATTGCCGACGCGCCTAATGTCTGCTTCGGCCTTAGCGAAAGCCTGAATTTGGGCTGAAAACTGCTTCATCTTGTCTTGAGCTACTTCAGGATGCAACGCCTGTCTGCCTTTCATTGTCAACGTGACTTTAACCATGTTGCCGCTAGACAAGAACTCCTTGGCTCTGTTAGCTCGTTGAGTTATATCCCCGCCGCTTATGGTAGGGCTAAGCCTGAGCTCTTTGATCTCGGTCTGTTTAGACTTGCCCCTGGTCTCGGAAGCCTTTTTCTTTTCGGCGTACAAAAACTTATTAAAGTCCACTATTCGTGCTACCGGCGGATCCGTGTTTTCCGTTATAACAACAACATCCAAATCATGTTCTTCAGCAACCTTGAGGGCTTCCTGTGTGGTCAAGACACCCAAATTCTCACCAGTACCAAGGATTACCCTAAGTTTAGGGTATTTTATTCTATGGTTTATCTGATAAGTCTTGTCTATAGATCCTCCGTGCGCAACTACAAGCGTTAACTTACCATAAATCAAGCGCCTTGGTCAAATATTTCTCCCCGGCCTTACTTATAAAATCAGCTATAGTCATCGTCCCTGCAGTTTCACCCGTTCTTACCCTCACGTTAACCGTACCAGCGTTTTGCTCTTTGTCCCCCACTACCAGCATATACGGAACTTTTGCCATCTGTGCGGTTCTTATCTTCGCCTGCATTGTATCCGCTTTAAGGTCGACCTCGGATCTGAAACCCCGGTTAACAAGCTCATTAGAAATGCCAAGCGCATAACTGTTGTTTTTTTCAGCTATAGGTATTACTTTTACTTGAACCGGAGCCAGCCAGACCGGAAAAGCTCCGGCATAACGCTCAATAAGAAAGCCAATTACCCGCTCCAAAGCCCCTATGGATGACCTATGGATAACAACCGGCTGCTCGTGCCTGCCTTCCTCGTTCACAAACTTCAAGTCAAACTTTTTTGGCAGGCAAAAGTCATACTGAACGGTGAATGCTGTATCCTCTTTCTTGTACACATTAAACATTTGAATATCTATTTTTGGCCCATAGAACGCAGCTTCATCCTTAGCTTCGTAGTATGGTACATCCAGTTCTAGCAGTACCTTTCTAAGGATGTCCTCGGCTTCCTCCCACTCTGCTGGCGAGTCATAGTACTTCTTTTTATTGGCCCTATCGCCTAGCGACAGCCTGTATATGTAGTCGGTGCCTTCATACAACCCAAGCACACCGGAGACCTTTTTAATCAAGGCCAGAACCTGTTTTATTTCGTCTACTGCCTGGTTTTTCCTGATAAAGTTGTGCGAATCTGCTAAACAAAAGCTTCTTACCCTGGTAAGGCCCGTTAAAGTGCCGGAGAGTTCATAGCGATATAGGCCGGCGATTTCGCCGTATCTTAATGGGAGCTCTTTGTATGACCTTAGTTTATCGGAGAACAGAGCAAAATGATGCGGACAGGTCATGGGCCGGAGTATGAGCTCCTCCTCGTCGACTTTCATAGCCGGGTACATAGTGTTGGCATAATATGGATAGTGACCAGATGTCTTATATAGCTCCGTTTTTGCCAGTGTAGGCGTTTTCACGTGTTTATAACCTGACTTTATCTCCTCGTCCACGATATACCTTTCAAGTTCGCGCCAAATCGCAGCTCCATACTCGGTAAATAGCGGCAAGCCTTTCCCCACCATGTCAGAGAATACAAAAAGGTCCAGCTCCTTACCCAGTTTCCGGTGGTCACGTTTTTTGGCTTGTTCTAGATTAGCTAAGTAGTCATCCAGAGCCTTTTGTGAATCAAAAGCTGTGGCGTAGATCCGCTGAAGCATCTTGTTTTTCTCGCTCCCTTTGTAATAAGCTCCAGCAACTGACAAAAGCTTAATGGCCTTAATAGCTCCGGTGGATGCTACATGCGGGCCGGCGCAAAGATCAGCGTCGTAATAACTGTTTTCCGGTGCTCCGGTAATGTAAATGGATACGCTTTCTCCGCGCTGGGCAATTTCTTCTAGCGTGTCTAGTTTGTAGCTGTTGTCTTTAAATAGACTCTTTGCTTCCTCCACGCTCACGTTTTTTCTTACGATTGGAAGATTGGCAGCAATCATCCTGTGCATTTCAGCCTCGATTGTTGGAAAGTCCTCGGCGGTGATCTTTTCTTCCAGATCAAAGTCAAAATAGAAACCGTCTTCAATTGGCGGGCCCATAACTTTTTTTAGCTCCGGGTATAGTTTTTGCATCGCCGTGTGTAAAACATGCTCGGCGCTGTGCCTAAGCGGCATTAACGGGTCATCTTTTAAGTCATTTTTTATCTTTGCCATAGTCCTTCTTGAATTTTATCCTAAAAATGTGATTAAGTTAAGCAAAAGTTCTTTTGGTTGCTCATTAGTTAACTATTAGGTATAACGGGCCTATGATCCTTAATGTGTATAAAGATTGGGGTTGGTCCAGCTTTGATGTGGTGAAAAAGCTAAAGTCTACTGGCCAGTACAAGAAAATTGGCCACGCTGGCACGTTGGATCCCCTTGCCGAAGGGGTGCTGCTGATTTTAACCGATAGTGACACAAAAAAGCAGCCCGAGTTGATGGCATTAACAAAAGAGTATCTAGTGGACGTACTCTTAGGCTACACCTCCCCATCTTACGATTTAGGAACCGAGGTCTCAAAAACGGATCAAGTTAGGCAAGTAACCATTACTGACGTTGAAAACGCCCTTCCTAGTTATATTGGCAATATCAATCAGCGGCCGCCGCTGTTTTCTGCTAAGCATATCCGTGGCACTCGGGCATACAAACTTGCTAGATCCAACGCATTCAGCGGTTTAAGCCTGAATATCAGCAAAGTTACTATATATGATATAACTGCTTGCTCATTCTTAGAAAACGTATCAATTAGTTATACATATTCCGGAGAGGACCGGCAGTTGCAGGGTGCGTTGGCCAAATTAAAAGTAGTTTGCGGCAAAGGGACATACATTAGAGCCTTGGCGAGAGACATTGGTGAAGATTTACACTGCGGCGGTGTGGTTACCAAGCTAGTCCGCACAAAGATCGGCGAGTACGCGCTTGAAAACAGTTTAAAGCTTGAGGAGCTTATCGAGCAGGCGAGAAATTAAATCTGTTCCCTGTTTGTGGGTCAAGAGTCTGGCGGTAAAGGTTAAGTCGAACATAAGCAAGGTAATGTTGGCGGTCATCATTGAAAGCAGTTTTAACCTTGGGAAAATGATAAACACAAAAAGCAGGATGGTGGTAAAGGCAATAAAGCGGATCAAGTCGTCACGGGATTCGGCAAAAGCCTTTCTGGTTGCTTTTTTGATATTTTGGAATCGTTGATGTTCCGTTGTGTTGTTTTCCGGTTCCGTTTCAAGCAAAGCGGAGTAATAATTGCGAGCGGAATAGACAATTTTTAGGACGTTTCTGATAACCTCTACAACTATAGATATAGCAACCACTATTAGTGTAATCCTACCGTCGTTAAGGTTAAAGCCCCTAAGCATTAGATCATAACCAAAGAAATTGGCATGCAAAGGAATATTCAGATCGGCCGGAACGTAAAAAAGGTGTGTGGAGTCCATAGTTAAAAAGAACACAAAAAGCACCACTTCAAACGAGTCCACAAAACTTCTATTGATTTTCTTGGCAAAGTCATACTTCCAGCCCGTTTTGGTTAGGTCTCCCCTGCCCGGTAGGTTAAGTAGACTTAAAAGGGAGATACCGGTAACAGTTACTACAACAGTAAGGATGGTAACGTCGTAGGTTCTGCCAACCATTTTATACAGGTACAAAGCGCCAAGGTACATAGCAATGGCTATGATGTAGGAAAACATCGGAGCGACGCTTAACAGTATTTCCTTGATTTTTTCAACAAATAGCCTAATGGTTTGCTTAATAAAGTCAATAACGTCTAGTACAGAAAAGGAACCCTCCATTAGTATTTCCAGCAACCGGCCTACCTCTTTTTTCATACCAAAAATGGCCATTATACCCATGGCCAGGAACATAAAGGCTACGCTTAACGATATGAACCACAGAATATTAAGGAGTATCCTTGTGGCAGAGGGATAAACCAGATTGCCCACCGTTAAAAGTAGCGCAGTTACAATAATACTGCCCAAAACGGCCCTGGATTTACGCATAAGTACGTAAATAGTATCATCAAATCAAGGATCATGTTGCAATGAACCGATGATGTGCTAATATCAAACTATGCCTGCTCGCAAACTTTTGTTAGTTGAAGACGACGCTACATTATCCGAAGTTTACCAGCAAGTTCTGCGCGAGGCCGCCTTTGACTTGGATACAGCCGCTAACGGCAACGACGCCCTTTTGTTTATTCAACAAAACCCGTACGATTTAGTTTTGCTTGACATAATGATGCCAAAAAAAGATGGCATTGAGGTATTAGAGGCGCTAAAGTTCAAGCCGGCCAAAAACCCTAAAGTCAGAATTGTTTTGCTTACGAATCTGGCCCACGATCCGGTAATTAAGAAGGCAACCGAATTAGGGGCATCAGGCTACATTATCAAAACCGATATTTTTCCCGGCGATCTAGTTAACAAGGTCAACGAGTATTTAGCATTAAATTGAGCTCAACAGCTTTTTGCCTGTTGTTTCCTGCTCAAAACCCTTAATCATTTGCAGCGCCTCCTCGCTTGAAGCAACAATTCTTTTTAGGTATTCAACTTCCAGTTTGTCGGCTTTACCGTCCAATATTCTGCTGGCCATTTGTTTTACGTCATTTACCGGCTGTTTGAGGCCAACAGCAAAGTCGTTAACTTTATTAGCCAAAACTTGCTCCACCACGTTTCTGTAGCCTTGTTTTTCCTTTTCCAGAATAAGTATTTTCTTTTCGGATTCCCTAAGGTGCATAAAGTATTTGGCAAAGTAGTAAGACGCTGGAATCGATAAGGCCAGAGAAAGAGCTGTAATTAGATCTAGTACAAAGTCAACATCCCCTATATTTTGGACAAAGATCAAGAGCAAACATGCCAAAAACGCGGCACCGGAGGATTTGGCCACCAAAAACGAAATACCAAACGCGGCAAAATACAAAAGGAAAAAGAAAGGACTGTAGAACCAGCCGGTGGTTCCCACCAAGGTTAAAAGTAAAAACTCCACCAGATAAACGAGTTTATAAAAATCTTTTACGCTTTCGCCGGCGGGTTTGCGCTTAAAAGCAACAAAACCGATAAAAAAGAACACCCCGGCGATAAAAACAATAAGTGCAAGCGAGGCCGTATATTTGGAACTGGTGAAAAAGTAAGTGCCTAATACCAAAAGGAAGTTAAAAAAAGCGTGCTTGTATAGGATGATTCTTTTTAATACATGCATACTAGTTTAGTGTATCAAAAGTATAGTAGGCGTCAAACACATATACTTTATTCCAGTTCATCACCTCAAAATAGTACTTGGTTCCCATGTTTAGGTTGTCTAATGTGTAGGCGTGGTTGGTTGTGTAGTCGTTGGCATGTTTTTCCTGGCCATAGGAGGTACTGGTGCCGTAGTTTATTTTAGACTTAGCCGGATGGTTGGTTTTCCATGAGATCATTGCATGGTTGGCCCCCACTTGAGTTATTTTTACGTCATAAATGCGAGTGGGCTCGGTTTCAAACCATACCGAGGCAATAAATTCTTTGGTGGTTTTGTATTTTGCTATAAAGGACTCGCCGGCAAAGCGTGCGGACTTAACCGCCTGGCTTTGGGTTATCGAATCGAAAGTGTTTTGCATGTTGGCGGACGATGTTCTTACCAAAACAGTGGACTTGCCGGAAAGGTCTTTTGCGGTGTTGGAAACTCCGATCACGATAAAGTTTTTGGTAAAAATAGTGTTAGCTATAGCATCTTGTGCGTCGAGCGAGGCTTTACCCAGGGTGTTTGCCAACAGGTTGCTGCCGGCCCCAAGCATTGCACTTGTTGTTTGCACTGCCGAACTTATGACGTTTGTAGAGCCTTGAATGATTTGAACAAGCTGTTGGGAGAGTTGATGCAGGCCTAATGCCATTTCTTGAGCCTTAAACGTGCCAGAATCTTTAAGAAACACCGCCAGTCCGTCAAGCACGCCTATCTGTTCCTCCACAAACCGGTCAAATCTGGTGTAGGTTTTAAAGGGTTTTTCCGCCAGCTCTGCCAAGTTTCCACTTTGTTTTAACCTGTATTCCTGAACTCGCTCCACGATCTCCTGCTTTTCTTCCGGCGAGATGCCTATATTGTCCACAGTGTTTTTAAGGTCTTCCGCCAGCTTGGTTAGCCCCTCCCCCGCTTCCTCGCGCTTAAGCGCTTCTTCCTGGGCTTTTGTGATTAAGTTTACGTACGCATATGCCTTGCTGGACTCATTACCAGCAGAGTCAAAAACCGAAAAGGTAAACCGATAGTTGCCGTAAGCCAGATCCCCGCCATAGGTGTACTGCCAGGCCTCTTCTGTAAGGTTAACGTTACCCTCCAGCAATTTGGAATAACCTATAACCGCCCCCAACAGAGTGGTTATTGAGTCCACTTTAACATGCAGATAACTGTATTCTTTGTCGTCTGCGGCCTCGCCTTTGATAACGAAAGCTGTATCAGAGGTCTTTACCGGGTCCCCTACCGAGCCCCAGTTCTCCAGTAAACTAATGGTTGGTTTTGTTTTATCCAGTGTAAACGAGTACGTGGAGCTGTCTCTGGTGTTGCCGGCATTGTCGGACACTTGGACATACCAGTAGTAGGTGCCCTCGCTTTCGAGTTCCTGCGAGTCTTTAAGGGTATACTCGGTGGTGTCGGAATCGGTATCGCCTTTGTTTGCGTAGTCATCGCCGCTTTTTTTAACGTATAAATCGTAGCTGCTCACGCCGGATACACTGTCGGTTGAGGCATCCCAGTTGAATTTAGGAGTGGCATCGTTGGTAAATGAGCCATCATCGGGGTCTGCCAAGTCAGGCTCTGTTGGCGCGGCGGCATCGTAAACAATGGTATCGGAGTACACCTGTGACTCATTGGCTTTGGAATCTTTAAATTTTATATACACTGTTTTGGTGCCTTCGGAGGTGGTATCCAAGGTGTGAGTTTTGGATGTTGAGTAAGTTTCCCAGCTGGCACTATCAAGGGATGCTGTATTGCCCACTTTCATTTGCAAAGACCCAACCGCGTCAACGTTATCGGTGGCGGAGATAGTAAGGGCTACCGAGCCATCTTGAGTATATGAGTTACCCCCATCAATAGAAACCGAACCGGTTGGTGGATCACCGTCGGTGGAGATTAAAAAACTGTCACTTGTATAGTATGCGGTTTCATTTTCTGCATTGTCAGTTGCCTTAACTCTAAAGTACCAGGTGGCATCATCAAGAGCCGTAGTATGGGTAAAGGAGCAACTTCCCCCGGAACATGAGTTGGTACCTACAGTGGAGCTACCGGTAGTAGAGCTAAAAGCTGCACTTTGAGACCACTCCAGAGTATAGCTAGCCGTTGTAGAAAGACCACTAGTAGCATCGGATCCGCCTGTCCATACCCAAGTAGGAGTATTATCGTTGCTAGCCGAGGAGGTAGATGGGATACCTACTCCGGTAGGATCGGTAGTATCCAGGGTAATAGAATCGGATATTATGTCTGTTTCATTCTCTAAAGAATCTCTAAATTGGGCATATACGGTTTTTGAGCCGTCAGTAGCTGTTAAAGAGTGGCTGGTTGACGAGTCATAAGTTTCCCACGAGGAGCCGGTTACACCGGAGCGGGAGTTGGCAACGCGTATCTCAATGGGGGTATTGGTGTCCTCAGCATTTAGAGTGAGAGTTACAGCTTGACTTATGGAGTAGGCGTCTCCATCATTAATACTAATCGACGTATTAGAGGGCGATCCGGTTTCAATAACTACCGAGCCGCTAGATGAGTAGCTGCTTTCATGAGACAGCGCATCCATAGCCTTTACCCTAAAGTACCAGGTTCCATCATGCAGATTAGAAGTATGAGTATACGAGGTAGAAGAAGATGTTGTGGTACCTGTTTCATTGGTAAAGGAGCTATCATTTGCCCACTCTACCGTATACGGGGTTGTGGCATGCAAACCGGATCCAGCGTCCGTTGAAGCATCCCAGGTCCAGGTGGGTGTTTTATCGCTGGTGGGTGATGTGGTGCTTGGAGTTCCCGGAGCAGTGGGGTTAGTGGTGTCATAAATTATGGTATCGGAAAAAGTAGCCGACTCCAGAGAGCTTTCATCTTTTAATAAATAGTATACGGTTTTAACCCCATCTCCTCCGGAAGTATTGATAGTCCAAGCTTTGGATGCAGAAAAGTCTTCCCACGAGGCATCGGATAAATCAGAAAGATTGGAAACTTTAATGTCCAAATTAGCCTCGCTGGAGTTATCATCGGAACCGGAAAGGGTAAGGGTAACAGAAGAACTTCCAACTGAAGCCGCGGCAGAGTTAATAGAAACGGACCCTGTTGGGCCAAAGTTGTATGAGGCAAAAGTAGCATCCCCTTGTAAAGTTCCATCATTCTTAGATCCCATGTACAGGGTTGTGGGGACAGTTGCAAAGCTAGGAGGTGTTCCCGCTCCCGCAGTTGCCTTATCTACTCCATCTACACTGAGTATGGCAGAGGTTGGAGAATAGGTTACTTTAGTAGAGTATGTTGTGCCGGCAACAATTACTCCTGTTGCATCCCAGTTGGCATATCTTTCTGTACCCCCATCGTTAAAAGCTAAAGTAATAACATTAGCTGCACTCCAATATGCGCGTATGTAGTTAGTAGAGTTTCCGTAAATATCAAATATATATGGAGTGGATACTCCAAACTTAGCCACATCTCCGGCACTGTGACGGGGTGTGTAGTTAACACCAAAGCTTCCTGCTGTAGAGGTTAACCCTGATACTGTTTGAGTATAGGTATCACGTCCATCTACCCTAATACCTGTGCTTTCTGTGCTGTTTGCTAGGGTGGCAGGGGTGACGGTAAGGAGGGAGACGTCGGATAGTTGAAACCAATATAAGTCGTCAAGGTACCGCAGCCCTGTTGCCCCACTTTCCCAATCAAAATATTTCCATGCTTGTCCAGAATCTCTTGCAGATCTCCAAACAGTAAGCGTTGGTTTCCACTGGCTTAAAACGTTACTCTTAAAGGTGAGCGCACTTGTGCTATATTGAAGATGCGCGTTGATAGAATCGTTGGTAAAGTAAAAACCTTTAGCACCATCACCGTAGCTAAAGTGCCCTATAGAGTAAAACTTACCTGTTAAAAATCCTGTTATGTTATATAGCCTCTCTCCAGTTGTTGCTGTTGTGTTAGCCTGAAATGCTTTTGCTCCGCTATGAACAACACTTGTAGATTGCGCTGTATCTCCAGCATCGAGGCCCATGTTACTAAAAGAGGATGGTATATCTGGTGACGTCCCTTGCCAATTTTCGAGAGAAGGATTCGAGTATATGTTAGAAAGCGCCTCAACCTGATGCCAGTAACAGGTACCACTAGATGCTGTGTTAACTAGTTTTACCCGTAATGTTTTAGCTCCGGATCCCGGCATTTCCCCAGTAAATAAAAGTACATTTGGTGCGGTTCAGGTGGAGGCGGTTGTGCCATCCAAATGACCAATTTCTGCTCCGCCTGTTTGGTCGTACAAAATTGCTCTTGGTGAGCAAACCCCGTCGCTGTGGGCAACCGCTCGTACTACATAGTCCGCTCCGCCTGTTGTAGATATATCCTGATACAATCCTGCATTAGAAAGAGCCGTGGTTGTTGTTTTATAGCCCCCGCCATATATTTTTTCGCTGGCAGAAAGCGCGGAAACTGTAACCGGCGAATCCGCCGCGGCATATGTGGCATCGTATTGGTTTGCTCCGGAATTGTCCGAGCCAAAGTAGGCTGTAGTTGGGGTTGTACTAAAAGAAACCACACCCGAAGCGCTGGCTTGCTGGGTTCCATCAACCCGTAATATCAGATTTCCTCCGTTTGTATAGGCTATTTCAAAAGTGTAGGTGGTTCCGGCGTTAAGCGTAGGCGAAGCATAATCAGCATTTACGGAAGTTCCGGCAAAACTTCCGGCTAGTCGCAAAGTACTATCGTCTAGGCGGTAAAGTTTAAGGTAGTCGTCGCTATCTCCATAGAAAGTAGCAATAACCGGAGAAGTTACTCCAAAAAGGTCAGCAGTGGCAAAGCTATGCCGCGGGGTGTATTTAAATCTGGCTGTTCCGCTGGTTGCTGTTAGATTCGTTATTGGCTGGGTTAGCATGTCTGTTCCATCCACCCTAATACCGGTTGTTTCCGTGCTGTTTGCGAGGGAGGCGGGGGTGACGGTGAGAGAAACGGGAGAAAGCGAGAAAGTGTATGAATCATCGTAGTTTTGAGTAGCACCAGACCCTGGCCCATTAATTCTAAACATTATGTTGTTGGATGCAGCAACTCTGGAAATAAAGAAATTCTGTTTCCAGGATGTGGATGAAGACGAATCCTTTAGGTAAGTACTAGCATTATATTGAAAATGTGACCAAGCAGGATATCCTGTTCCGATCTGTCCGTATTGACCAGCAGAGGATTTACTAAAAATGCCAGATGATAAAAATGTATTTACACTAGGTGTATTTCCTATTCTTAAATTATGTGCAACAGTTGAAGATGTAAATTTTACCGAACTCCCACCGCTATGTATCGTAAGAACATCTTGACTAGATTCTCCTGCAGTTAGTAGATCATTTGACCACCCGGTGGGTATCCACGGATCACCAGATCCAGTCTCCATAGAAGGGTTGGAGATAAGGTTAGAAAGCACCTCCACCTGATGCCAATAACAGGTGCCGCTCGAAGCAGTATTAATTAGTTGTACTTGTTCGCTTTCTGCGGCAGGTGATTCCCAGGTAAATATATATACATCAGGAGCTGTTCTGGTGGATGTGGTTGTGCCGTTTAAATGAGTAATTTCTGTTGTGCCGTCGGCGCGGGTAATTTTAACTTGTGGGCTGCAGGTGCCGTCGCTATTTCCCACTGCCCGCAAAACATAATCTCCCCCACTGGTGGCAGTGAAACTACGATAGATGCCTTGGTCAGCACCACTACTGGTATATTTATAGCCACCGGAGAAGATTTTTTCGGAGGAAGAAAGAGATGCTGTCGTAGGAGGTGCGGTGTAGTTAATTTCCAGTTTGGGTCTACGATCCGCAGTAGCATCTTCCGAAGCAACCCAAGACCATGCACTGCTATTATGAGTCATAATAACCCCATAAAAACCGTTTGTAATCCACGACTGCACCTGTGCTGTATCTAGATCCGAAGTTATAGGATATCCTCCCCCAGAACCAGCCTCATACGTGAGTGTCCCTAATAAAGAGCTGTTATAATCAGTGCCAGATACGGAAGATCCTGCATCCGTACCACCATCATTACTACTGTCCCCAAGCCACCTCATATTTGTACCTGGCTTAGCATAATCCCATGTTGCAGATTCATCCCAACCATTGTTAGCAGGTAAAATTGACCATAATGAAAAACTACGAGGTCCAGATGAGCTAGATAGTGTCGTAAGCGTTAGTTGAGCGGAACTCACAGTGGCGTTAGTAGGAATGTTTGATAACACCTGCCCCAGCTGCAACATAAAAAGACGTCGCATTAGCGTAATTTGTCGAGGACAAATCTTCACGAACATAGGTATCTATACCACTAGTACCGTCTGGTTGCAAAATTAAGTTTTGCGTATTCCCACTAATTCCACCCCACCCATCCGTTGCTACATCTGCTCCCATCATAAATCCACCAGTATTGGTGGTAGAGGTATAAAGGAGATTAGAAGCATGGGGATGAGACCAAGCATTTCCTGTTCCTGTTGCCAATGCGCCTGTTGAGGCATTGGTTGGCAGGGCAAATACTACATCCCAACTTCCTGTTACTAGTGTTGGGTCTTTGCCGGTACCGGAGTTGTAGATTTGGTTTATCTCGTCCCCATTGCCAACATCAATTCCATAAGTTCCATCCCACAGCGGGCGGCGGTAGATGGTGAGGCCTTCTATAATAGCATCGGGTGCAGACAGTATTCCCCCATTATTTCCAGTAAATTGCAAGTCGCTGGGTGTAACTGAAGTCCAAGATGACGTAGTTCCTAATGTATGAACGTCGTTTATGGATATAGAACCGTAATTTGTTCCATCTATGGCATTTTTTGTATCCCAACGCACCACAACAAAATAAGTTGAACCAGCAACCCAAGAAGAAATGTCTGTAGAAACAATATCCGCTATTCCCACTCGACGAAATGCAAGTGTATTGTTTGTTCTTTTAAAAACCATAAGACTGATTCCGTCCGAAAAGATAGTATGTTGTAAGCCATCATTACCGTTCCACTCAGGAGTTATCCAAAAAGATATTGATCCTTGATTATCATCCCAATTTTGATAAAAATTTCCGCTGATTTGGCTACCGGCGCTAGCTGCTAATGCATCTCTATAAGTGTTTTGACCCTGCCATCCCGATACCATCACCCCACTTGCAAATGGTCCTCCCGAATTGCGTTTAGCTCCTCCTGCGGTAAAGGTAGTAGAAGCACTAGCAAATTCAAATGCAGGGTTTTCTACAGCCCATCCGTCATTAGTGTATGTACCATCCATCATGAAACCATTCTTTCCGTTTGTTCCTCCTAATAGATTACTTGAATGAGGATGACTCCAGGCATTTCCAGTTCCTGTTGTTATTGCTCCCGTGGAGGCGTTGGTAGGCATGGCAAACACCACATCCCAGCTACCTGTAACCAATGTGGGGTCTTTTCCTGTACCTGAGTTGTATATTAGATTAATTTCATCCCCGTTACCTGCATCTACTCCGTATGTACCGTCAAAAAGAGGGCGGCGGTAAACCGTTAAACCCTCTATTACAGAGCTTGCCGGATATCGCATGCTGGAGTCGGAGCCGATATAAAAGGTACTCTCTCCGCTTTCTGCCGTAGGCGCCGTTGTGCTAGAAAATGTGTGAACGTCGTTAATACTTAAAGAACCGTAATTTGTTCCATCTAATGTGTTCTTTTTATCCCACCTGGCTACTATAAAGTAGGTATTACCCGCGGTCCAACTGGATATATCCAGAGAGACTAGTAAAAGCGCTCCGTGGGCTAGTCTAAGGGTATTATCAGAGTATTTGTAAATCATCCCAGAACTCCCTGTTAGACCAGATCTTGTTAGAACATGTATTTTACCGTCGTTTCCATTCCATTCTGGAGTAACCCAAAACACAATAGAACCTTGAGTTGAGTCAAAGTTTTGATAGTAGTCCCCCGATATTTGATTGCCCCGAGAAAAGTAAAGGGCATCGGATTCGCTTGCCCCACCAACAGGTGTGTATTTTCCCTGAACTAACGCCCCAGCCGCAAAGGGAGCGGAAGAGTTGCGCTTGTCCATATTGGGGGTAAACGTGGCGGCGAAAACAAAACCTGCCTGCTCAAAAAACATGAGTATAGCAAGCAGCATCGAAAACCACTTTTTGGACAGGATTTTGCATCTCACCGAGTCTAATTCTTTCACTTGTATCAGAGAAAATCAAGAGTTTGTGTGCGATTAGTGAGTAACTTCGATTATTTAGTCCCTACCAGTGTCTCGACTTGTATTTTAAGGGGTGGGAGATCCTTTATTATTATATCCCAGACCAATTCGTAGTCCACAGACATGTAGTCATGGATAATTTTATTCCGTTGCATTTGCTGCTTCCCCAATTATTTCCAGCTCTCTTACTACAGCGGCTCTTACCATTTCGTGAAGGTCATCAAGAAAAATACTTTTATCTATACCAGAAATGTAGATTTCTATCCTATATATTGAGTCTCTAATGTGTTTCAAATATGCGGAATTATCTTTCGGCATACATTACCTTTAAGTCTTTATACACATAATCTCTTATGTATGGGTGAAGCGCTCTTTTTGTTACCAAATCAACTTTCTTATTCAGCGCCTTCTCGAATTGCCTTTGAATTCTCACATGGTCAAACATGCTTTTTGGCTTTGAATACTCAACCAATAAGTCTACGTCGCTATTATCGGCTTGCTCACCTCTGGCATATGAACCAAATAATGCTAGGTAAGATATATCGTTATCTATGCATATACTCCTGATTTGTGACGAGTTTGAGATTAATTCCATAAAGTAAGTATATCAGAAATGAAAACGGTCTGGTTCAAGGAGAAAACTGAATACCACTTGGTTGCGCGGGTTGGTATTTTGTGATAGCATAATGTCATCACGATGAGAGGAGGTTCACAAGGGCTAGTCCTTGTGTAATTGCCTCTCTTTTTGTTCGGCTCTATATTCTAACTTATCTTTGAGGTTATTCATGAAATCAATCTTATTTGCGGCAAAGGGTATTAGCAGTTTCGAATATTTCCTTACGTTAGGTACAAGCAGTCGCTCTAGTTTATTGTTTCTGTATAGATAGTCCACTAAGCAATAGAAATCACCATCTCCAGTTACAATTATGGCTTTGTTGTAATTCTGGTACTCTATCATTGCATGTAGTACTAACTCCGAATCAACATTCCCCTTAACCTTTCCCTCAGGCAGCCCAAGTGTGGGTTTAAATATCAGCACATACTTTTGTTTTTGCAAGTACGCGTATAGTTTTTTATTTCTGGAAACATAACCTATAAATAGAAGGGCCTTTGTAACGTGGTACTTGTCTGCGAGGTGGACGCGGAACCTTCCAAAATCTAGCTTCCAGCCTTGATCTAATATAGCCAGGTTTACATTTTGGCTATCAATAAAAGCGTAATTCCCCGAACATACCATCTAGCGGATTATATTAGTAGGAAATGTCAACGTAAACTATTATATTCTATATTTGCGAGTAAGTGCCTTTGGTGGGCCCCACAGGGATCGAACCTGTGACCTCCTCAATGTCACTGAGGCGCTCTAACCAGCTGAGCTAGGAGCCCTTGGGTATTTTAAGCTCTACTTTTGCGCTTCAAAAATCTTGTCAACCAGGCCATAAGTCAAAGTCTGCTTGGCATCCATCCAATTGTCGCGCTCAATATCGTCCATCACTTTTTTAAAATCTTGGCCCGACTCTTTGGCAAGAATCTCGGCATACTGCTCCCGCAATTTAAGCATGTGCTGGGCGGTAATTCGAATATCAGTTTCTTGGCCTTCTATGCCGCCGGAAACCTGATGAATCATAGTATACGACCCCGGCAAAGCAAACCTCTTGCCTTTAGTCCCACCGGCCAAAACCATGGCCCCCGCAGACGCCGCCAGCCCAACATTAATAGTGCTTATATCATTTTTTACGTACTTCATGGTGTCGTACATTGCTCTACCGGCATATGCCTCGCCGCCCGGTGAGTTGATATACACACTAATATCACGTTTCTCGTCCACACTCTCCAAAAACAGGATCTGCGCAATAAACGTATTAGCGACCGCCAAATCAATAGGCCCGGTTACAAAGACAATAAAGTCTTTAAGCAGCCTGGAATAAATATCGTACGACCGCTCAAACCCATTAGGGTCTTTTTCCACCACTATAGGCACCACCACGCTATTGAGCATCTTTCTCCTTGCCTGCCGCTTCGGTTTCCTCAGCGAGCTTCCAAATTAGTTTGTTCTTAGCAATTATAGCCCTAATATAGGTTTTTTCCAAAGGATTTTGCGCATACCTTTCTTTTAATTTAGGGTCCCCGGCGGCCTCAATGGTGGCGTCAACTTCCGACTCGTCAACGGTTATGTTTTCTTTTGCCGCCACATCGCCCAAAGCCATTTCACCGGTAATAGTTCTGGTTGCTGACTTTGCGTAATCGCCTCGTAAATCGTCAACGGTTTTGTTAATCGACTTTAAGTAGTCGTCAATAGTTAGCTTCACGGCTTGAACTTGGGTTACAAGTCGCGAAAGCATTTTGCTAACTTCATCTTCAACAAGCATATCCGGCAGTTCCACGGTTGTTACGGCTATAATGGCGTCAATCACATCGGCCGGAGTAATGTGCACATATTCTGCCTGCTTATTATCCGCAGGAGTTTTTTCCTGTTCGGCTATTCTTTTGGCATATAACTTTGCTAACTCTGCTCGGTAGTCGCCAATAGTTAATATAGGTCTTATTGCAGTGGTAGCGGAAAAAGTAAAGTCTTTTGACCTTTCAAAGTCATCAAACTCAATTTTAGGTGTTATGATCGGGTTAAGCGCTTTTTCCTTAACTGCCTGCGGATAATACGTGGTTACAAGCTCTTTAACGGTTTCGTTAGCTAGTTTTTGTGGATCGGCCTTTTCCTTTACCAGTTCAACGGGTGCCTTGCCTTTTCTAAACCCCGGCAGTTCAACATCCTTTGCCACATCTGCCAAAACTTTTTGGTATGTTTGGTCAATTTCTGCCGGCGACACCGTAAAAAGCAGTTTAATCGTGGACTTTGGCAAGTTTTGCACTGTTACATTCATAGCTTTGGATTTTACCACACATTCAGTCAACTTTGGGCTAAATATTGACTTTCGACGATTATCGAAATATAATACTTTTGTTATGCTAAAAATCGAAACAATCTGGCACCACCTTCTAAATGAGGCCCTGGAAAAGGGCCAAACTAGCTATACCCAGCAGGATTTAGCCCGTAAGTTTGGTTATTCTATAAGTACAATCCACCATGCCCTAGTGATACCTACAGAGCTAGGCGCTATAAAAAAGAGCGGTAAGAGTTTTGCCTTAGCTGACTTCCAAAAGTTGTTGTACTACTGGGCCGGCTCAAGAAGATTGGAAAAAGATATTATTTTCTCTTGCTACGTAGATAAAGATGTTAGGCAGATAGAATCGCTGGTTTATCCGGAGTCAGTATTTGCGTGCTACAGCGCGTACCGTATGCGCTACACAGAACCGGCTGGGGATTATTCAAAAGTTTATATCTATTCTAACGATATAGATAAGCAAAAAATTTATAGACGTATGGAGGTGGACTTGGAGGATAGGGAAAAAAACCCGAATTTTTATATCTTAAAAAAAACCGCTGGTATGGATGACTTCGGCAAGATTACAACACTTCCGCAGACGTTTGTAGACATCTGGAATTTACCCGACTGGTATTCCGGCGAATTTATTAGTCAATTAAAGGAGAAAATCCGTGGCATATCAACAGCCCTACTATCATGACATAATTACCCAAAAAAGTTGGGAGGAGTTAAAAAGTCTAAAAAGCCGGCTCAATTTTGTCCTTATTGGTGGCTGGGCTGTTTACCTTTATACTAAAGCCCTAAAGTCAAAAGATATTGACATCCTTCTAGACTATTCGGAGCTTGGCAAACTTAGAGAGTTGTACCCGTCGGTTTACAAAAATGATCGGTTATCAAAATACGAAGCGGTTTCGGGTGACGTCCAAATTGACGTTTACTTGCCGTTCTATTCAAATTTGGGCATACCGGCGGAGGTATTAAGCCAAAATAAGGGGATAGTTGACGGTTTTAGTGTTCTTGATCCAAATTACTTAACAGTTCTTAAGATTTTTACTTATTACCAAAGGAGGCTTTCCGACAAAGGAAGGAAAGACTTTGTAGATTTGGTTTCTCTTTTTAACAGCGGGTCTTTGGCTTTTGGTGACTTGTTAGCCATTGTGACCAAATATAATTACAAGAACAATCTACGGGATTTCTTAAAGGAATTTCACTCAACGTCTTCAGTCATGGAATTGGGTATTAACACCCATAAAATGGCGCGGTTAAAAAAGAGCATTCCGATTACGTGTTAAAATGTTTCCCGTGAAAAGCTTAACAGTTAGGGGTCATACACTAGAACTGCCGGATTTTTTCCCGGATGCCACCAAGGGTGTTATTAGGGCGTGCTCGGCGGATGACATTACCACGGCGGGTATTAACGGCATTATTGTTAACACGTACCATCTACTAACCCAGCCGGGGCCTACGGTTTTGGAGCAGTTTGGAGGCATAAAGCGTTACATGAACTTTCCTGGCACAGTAATTTCCGATTCAGGCGGTTGGCAAATGTTTAGCCTAATCCACAGAAGCGACGGCATGGGGACAATCTCCAAAGACGGCGTTACCTTTAAAAAAGAAACCAAAAACGGCACGTTCAAGCACAAAATCACTCCGGAGAAATGCATCCAAACCCAGTTTGCTATAGGCGCCGACATTATGATTTGTTTAGACTACTTTACACCCGAAAACCCCTCCCCTACCGATCTGGATATTAGTGTGAAGCGAACAGTTGAGTGGGCACAAAGATGCAAAGAAGAATTTGATTTGCTCTGTAGGCAAAAAAAGCTAAGTGCAGACGAGAAACCGCTACTTTTTTGTGTTTTGCAGGGCGGCAGAGATAAGGCTTCTGTTGAAAAATGTGCTAGTGGGCTGCGCAAACTTAACTTTGACGGTTGGGGCCTTGGCGGCTGGCTGTTTGACGAGAACATGGACTTGGATCTTGACATTTGTAGGTTTTACCACGAGTGTATGGAGCCGGATAAACCGTTGTATGCTTTAGGTATAGGCAACCCCAAAGCCATAGCCGATTGCGCTAACATTGGCTTTGCTATTTTTGACTGCGTACTGCCCACCCGTGATGCCCGGCACAAAAGGCTGTATGTATTTACCAAACCGGCTGATCAGATCGACTTTGCCAGTCCAGAAAAATGGTACGACTACATCTATATTCAGCGGGAAAAATACATAAGGGACTTCTCCCCTATCAGTGAATTCTGTGACTGCTACACCTGCACAAACTACACTCGGGCGTACGTACGGCATTTATTTGAAATCGAAGATACGCTCGCTTACCGCCTGGCCACCATTCACAATTTGAGGATGTACTCCATGCTCATGGCTGCTTTACGAAAGCGTCCATGAAACTGTTTGATCGGTGCTTAAGATACTATCCACTGTATCAGCCAGCTTGGTTAATGTAGTGTTTATCTTTAAAAGGTAGTCAACTACGCCCATAGTGTAGAGTTTTTGCTTGAGTGAGTCGTTTTCAACATTTGTTAGCACGAGCACTTTCAAATCTCTTCCCCAGTCATTAGCTCTAATTTCATCCAAAACTTCTAAACCGTGTGTGTCGGGGAGAATGAGATCAAGGATCAGCAAGTCCGGTGAGAATTTTTGGCATAAAAATATGCCGGTTGTGCCGGTAACTGCGGTTTCTATTTTATAACCTCTCTTGGTCAAAGAAAAACTCAACGATTCCGACATCACAGGATCGTCCTCAATTATTAGTAGCCTTTTTCCCAACATGAGCTTTCTTGATATTAGCACGGCTACCGTGAATCACACAATTCCAAGTCGCGTGGAGATAGTGATTATTTTCTCTCCCCACCTGATCCTTTTTAGTGGGTCGTTTTGAATAGTGTTCATTTCCGCCTGATAAGAAACTAAGTCGTTTTTCAATGTAGCGCTTTCTACAGGTATTCTATCTAGTTCTAGTTTAGCTTTTTCTATAAACTCTTGGGCGATTTCGTATTCAAACTGTTTTTTAATATTGAAGGCTGTTTTGGCAACTCTAAAGAGATCTGTTCTGATGTTTAGTTTGGCTCTATTCATCACCGAAAACCCTTTTAATTATGATCTCCATCTTTGTTCTAACATCCAAATCCGCTACTTCGTAAGTAAAATGATTCATATATGGTTTATAATTTGTTAGTCCGATAAAATCAATTTCCCCGCTCTTAAATCTGTAACCCCCGCCCCATAAACTGTCTCGTCTGCTTCCATTGTTGATTAGAACTTGTTCGCAGTCTATGTGATATTCGCCTCCTGCCGCAAGTATTTCCTGATCAACGTCAATAACAACTTTTGTGTACCCGGGGTATACAGTAGTTACTTCCTTTATTTGTTCATTTGTAGCTTCTGTGTTAAGGATAAGTATCATACTAGGATTTGGTGGGCGGAGGGGGACTTGAACCCCCACCCCTTGCGGGATATGGTCCTAAGCCATACGCGTATACCAATTCCGCCATCCGCCCAAAGTGAGCGTATTTTACCATCTACTCGGTTTCAAAGTTGTCGATCATGTTGGCAAAATAGTTTACACCCTCGCACCACGAGCCTTTTGATGGCGGCGTGTACGTTTTCATCATTTCACAAAAGTCCGTTACGCCTTCAGCAAAGAAATTGGTAGAAAAGTATTTGGTTACTGCTGTTATACCGGCTTCCCAGTTAGCAAAAGTCTTTACGTTGCCGCCCCACACGCCATAGCCCCAGGCGTTGTATGATTCGTCAATGCCTGCAGGTTTGGGAGTTCTTTTGCCGCAACTTGATTCTTGGAAGGAGACTGCGGGGACCACCCAATACGGAATTTGATGCTCATCGGCCTTTGCCACTATCACATTCCCATAACCGGCCAGAGGACAGTGGAACTTGTCAAAAATCTTTTCTATTTTTAGCACCCGTGGATCGGTTTTGTCGGTTGAATAAGTAGATTCGGGAACGAGCAATGTTTTAGAGCTATAAAGTCCAAAACTGATGCCTTTACTATCTTTGTGTGACTGGACAAACGCAACCGAACCAAAGGTTACTGTTAGTCCAACAATAAAGAGCCATATAAAAGGTGCTGATAGCTTGACTAATTTAGAGTGCATACGGTTAAGGATATTATACAGGATTAGTTTTTAGTTTTCCGCACTCGCCATTGAGGAGCTGAATCTTGCAAACTCAAAGAAGAGGAAGCTAAACAGGGCCATCATTGCAACTGGGGCCAACGCGGAAACCCAGTTCCTTTTTCCGGGCTTGTAGCCGCGCAGTGTTAGAGAATTGGACACTACCGATATAGAACTTAATGCCATAGCCAGTCCCGCAAGTTCGGGTTTAAGCACCAAACCTAAAGAAACAAAGACCCTTGCCGCAATTGGAATGCCAATTACATTGTAAAACAGGGCAAAAAACATGTTCTGCTTAATTTTATTAACTGTAGCCTTGGACAAGTCAATTGCGTTAACAACATCGCGAAGGTCGTTTTTAATTATCACAATCCCTCCCGCCTCCATAGCAACATCCGTCCCTGAGCCCATAGCGATGCCTAAATTAGCTTGGGCGAGCGCCGGGGCGTCGTTTATACCATCACCCACCATAGCAACTTTCTTACCGGAGTCTTGTAGTTTTTTCACTTCTTTAGCTTTATCTTCCGGCAAAACTTCCGCCAGAACATTGGTAATGCCCACCTGTTGAGCAATAGCCTTGGCTGTACGTGCGTTGTCGCCCGTAATCATATAAACTCCAACCCCCAGTTTTTTTAGTCTAGCTACAGCCTCTTTAGAAGTATCTTTAACAGTGTCTGCAACTGCAACAGCTCCTAGAACCGACTCTTGGCTAGCAAGAATCATTGCTGTTTTGCCTTGTTCTTCAAGTTCAGATAGTTTTTGATCTAGCATATCTGTGGAAAGCTTCAGCACAGTATTTATGAGCTTTCTGTTGCCAAAATAGTAGGTTGTACCGTCAATTATGCCTTCTACACCATGGCCGGGAATTGCTTTAAACCCAGAAACCTCATCTAGGTTTAGTGACTTCTCTTGAGCGTGTGTGTAGATCGCCTCTGCAAGCGGGTGTTCAGACTGTTTTTCAAGACTCGCTGCAATTTGAAGTACTTTATCCTCGGCTAGCAGGCCAAGACTGAATGTGTCTGTTACCTCCGGTTTGCCTTTTGTGACGGTTCCTGTTTTGTCAAATACTATTGTGTTTACTTTTACTGCCGCCTCTAAAGGTTCCCCGCCTTTAACCAGTATACCGTTTTCGGCCCCCTTGCCTGTGCCAACCATAATGGACGTTGGGGTAGCAAGGCCAAGCGCGCACGGGCATGCAATTACAATAACTGAAGTAAGCGCCATTAACGCAAATGAAAGCGTGGAGCCCAGTAAAAAGTACCAAACGCCAAAGGTTACCACCGCCAGAAGCAGCACAATAGGTACAAATATTGCCGAAATCTTGTCAGCAAAGGCCTGGATAGGGGCTTTTGACCCTTGGGCTTCTTCTACCAACCGGATAATTTGCGCCAAAGTGGTTTCGGAACCTACACGTATGGCCTTAAATTCAAAACTTCCGGTTTTGTTTATTGTCCCGCCAACAACGGTGTCGGCTTCGTGTTTTTCAACCGGCAGACTTTCGCCGGTGATCATTGACTCGTCAATCGCGGACGAACCTCTAATTATCTCACCATCAACAGGTATTTTTTCTCCCGGTCTAACAACAACAATATCTCCGGCAAGTACCTGATCAATTGGAATGTCTTGAGTAATTCCGGCCCTAACAACGCGCGCTGACTTTGCCTGCAGACCCATTAACTTTTTAATAGCGTCCGACGTTCTGCCTTTGGCCTTGGACTCTAACCACTTGCCCAAAATAACAAATGTAATTAAAAAGGCCGCCGTTTCAAAATACAGCTCAGGAATTTTTGTGCCGTCAATACCAATAATAGCCCCCGTTTTTAGGTAATAAACTGTAAAATTAATCAGGCTGTAAAAAAAGGCAACGGATGTGCCTATGGCTATCAGACTGTCCATATTAAAAGTTTTCATTTTAAGGGCCGAAAACATCCCTTTATAGAAACCTCTACCTATAATGAATTGAACGGGAGTTGCTAGTATGAGAGATACTATGCCCACGTACGGCAGTAAAACTGCCCTACCCGGGAGGCCGGCGATAAAGTCGAACAGCATAAAATAAATCATTGGTGCACTGAAAACGAAACTTACCAGAAACTTTTTGAACATCGCGTTTATTTGATTCTGCTGTCTCTCTCTGTCACTTGCCGACTGGTTTTGGTTAGTTAATGCCGCCTTATAACCCGCTTTTTCCACCGCCTTGATTAATGTGTCTTTTTCGGCTACCATCTCGTCAACCAGCACACTGGCTTTTTCCGCGGCAAAGTTAACATTAGCTTCTTTAACGCCGTCCACTTTTTTTAAAGACTTTTCAATAAGTGCGGCGCACGATGAGCAATGCATGCCTTGTATATCCAATGAGACTCTAGTCATTTACAACCGCCTTATAACCCGCTTTTTCCACAGCTATTAAAAGGTCATTTACATTGGCTATATCTGTGTCAAGCATAACGCTACCTTCGCCTGATTTTGCGTCCACCTTTACGTTGCTAGCCCCTTTTACTTCACCAAGTTCATCTTTTATTAGGATTGCACAAGACGCACAGTGCATGCCGCTGATTTTAAGTTTGACTAATTCTTGCATATCAAACCAAACCTCCTTTCTATTTTAGTTAACTGTTATTATTCCTCTTGGAACCCCCATTGCGCAAGTTATTTGATAGTTGCCTGTTTTTGTTGGTGTAAAGTTAAATACTGCTTTTTGACCTTTTTGCAAGGGATAATACTCTGGCGCCAGTCCCGGCAGGGCCACACTGCCCATACAGCCATAGCCGTCTTCTTTAGCATCAACTTCGAACCGAACCGGTTGGTTAACTTTTACGCTAAAGTTATTAGGCACTATATCTTTGTCCACTGTATAACTAGCTTTTATTAATTGAACGCTTGTGTTTGTGTTACTTGTTGACGGTACAGTTTCCGGTTGGGCCGGTAACGCGTTTATAGGTTGATTATTTTTAGTAGTCCCACCGCAGCCGCACCCGCCGGAGCTTCCGCAGGTGTCCCCTTGTGTAGCGGGGTCGGCGTTTGCCGTTGGAATAGCAACGGCAGTACCGATAATCCCAGACCCGTTAACCACAGTAAAAGACCCTGTATACATGCCCATACTGCACGAGAATCTGATAGTACCAACGTCCGATGGGGTGAACTCTATTATATTTTCGCCCAAGCGTAGATATTTATGTACGCCAAGTTGAGCCGAAACAATACTTGCCGCGCAGGTGTTTGCATCGGTTGAGGTTATTACCCACTTCACAGGGATGCCCTTTTGGATAGTAAATGAGTTGGGAGAGTAGCCATTATAGTTTTGAGTCATTTTTACCACCTGCACCCCATTTTGAACCGTTACGTTTGGGTCCGAACTTGCTGTACCGGATTTTGCCGAAACGGTACCGGGGCTACCAATAGCAGGAAGGATTAAACCGGTAAGATTCAGTCCGTTAGAGATGTTAAAGAAAGAAAGGGCAATAACCGTAAGCCCCACAAACTTAAAGAATGGTTTAGCAAAAGCCCCCTTGATTAAGGCCGTTAAACCTCCTATTCCCACCAATCCCGGCGCGGTTCCGAGCGCGAATACACCCATTGTTAAAGCGCCCGTCATCGGATTGCCGCTGGCTATAGCGTAGAGTTGCATGGCTTGAGTGAAACCGCAAGGTAAAAAGAAAGTCATTCCGCCAAGTATAAACGATCCTTTATTGCTGTAGCCGCTTTGCTTTTGTGTATCTATTCCTACGAGCTTGTACAAGGCTTTAGGTAAAGTAAATTTTAGTTGCTCTAATCCAGGAAATATGCCAATTGTTTGCAAGCCTAGTAAAAGCATCACAATGCCTACAAGTATTGTTAGCAAACCGGTTGATGCAGGACCTAGTTGTAAAAACGATCCAAAGTAGCCAATAAGCCCGCCGAATATGACAAAGAAAAATAGCCTGCCTAAATTAAAAAGAATGTGTGGTTTAAACTTTTGCAACGGTGTAGCATAGGGGTGCTTTTCCGAGAATCTTACAGAAACCCCTAAAACTAAACCGCCAATTAACGCCATGCAGGTGGAAAGGCCTGCCGTGAGACCTACCAAAAACACAATAGGCAGGCTGGCTAAGTCATTAGATGAACCAAATGCAATGTTAAAGAAACCCAAGCCTTTGGCTATAAAGTAGATAACAGCCAGGGCGATGCCAGCTTTAATTAAATCATCGTAATCCCGCGGATTTTTAGAAACCCATCCTTTAGTGTCTTTGCCTAGGCTGTATCCGCAACCACATACTGCGCTTGCTATATAGTCATCCTGCACCTCGCCTTGGTAGAAAATTTCCGCACTGCCATTTTTTTCACTAACATTAGCCTTGTATATCCCTTCTACCTTAAGAAGTTCTTGTTCAATTAAAATTTCGCACGAACGGCAGTGCATGCCTTTTATTGCTATAACTTTTGTTTTGTTTAGTTTGGACATGGGGCTAATAATACAAAGTTATTACTTCAACATTGAATCAATTGCTTGGTTAATATTTTCAAACGGAACTGCTCCGGGGATTTCTATTACCCGTCCTGTTTTTGTATCTAGTAAAAAGTTTCCGGGGGTTCCGGTTACTCCGGAATTCACGCCTGATTGATATTGGGTGTCTACTCTTGATGCCATTTCGCCCGAGTCTAAACATGCTGCAAAAGCCGTTTTGTCAATGCCTACTTGGGCCGCTAGGTCGGGCAGTGTTGCTAAATCCAGTCCGTTATTTGAAGGAGTGACCTCAAAAATCTTATCCATCATCTGCCAAAAGCCGTCGTTTCCGGCAAGTTTAGCAGCGCATTCGGTAGCTTCGGCTTCTTTTTTTGCTTTAGAATGTAATTGACTTAACGGGAAGTGCCTGTAAACCCATACAATTTGATTTTGGTATGTGTCTAGTACCTTTTTCGCAGTGGGATGAAATTTTTTGCAAAAGGGGCATTCTAGGTCTGAGTACTCTATAAGCGCTATACGTGCGTCCTTGTTCCCCCGTATGTGGTCAGTTGCAGTTACCGAATCTACTTTTACGTCTTTTGGGGGAGCTGTAGGAGCTGGAGTAGGTTGATCTGCGGCAATCACTTTTTGTCCGAGTGTGTTGCCTTTATTCCCTATGCCAAGCTGTTTTTCATATACACTTACTTTGGCCGTGAGCACGCCCATATAAAACGAACCTGCTATTAAAACAAATGCCGCCGCTAATACTTTATACTTATTCAAAATAGCCCAGCTTTCTGTCATATGTAAGATTTTGCCAGATTGGTTATGAGAAACTTATGAAGACATGCCGGATCGCCGTTTGGGGGATTGCTTAGCCGCAGCAGTTTTTTAGTTTTATCAGCAATTCTTTTGACCGTGTGGTTATGGGGGAGGTTTCGTTTACAGGGACCATTGATAAGATGCCTAAGTACATCAGCGGTATCACAAGCACTAAGCCCGCAACTTCCAATACAAAGCTGTAAGTTAATACGGCAAAGGTTCCGTATAAAATAGTCCCAAACTTTAACAATGTTTGAGAGACCCTAACCTGATTGATAACTATAAATTCTTCCGAAAGATTAGAAATGCCTACGGCGCTTTGAGCTATAAGCACAGCTATTAAGTATTTGTTTATGGCAAATATCCCAGAATACTGGAGTGCCAATAAAGTCAACCAGGTTAAGCTAACACTGTAGCAGGTTACACATACACGCCTGCCGATTAGTTTTGACAAGGGAATACCGACGTTATAAAAGACAGTAAAGTAGACTAGCATTAGTATAAGGGTTAAGAAGATTTGTATTAGCATCACATGTATATCCTTATCCAAAAATATACACCGATTGCAATTAAAACCATCAACACCCCAGTTATCAAATGCAACTTTCTGGAATTTTTATTGTGCATTTCTTCAACTTTTTCTAGCAACTCTTTATTGGAAGCTATAAGAACAACAACCAGCAACGGCAAAACGAATATGATGTTATAAAGAATTAAGTATAAGACGAATTGAGACGATGCAGTTGCGGCCAAGGTTGAGATTATGACTGTATAAATGCCTCCGGTACATGGAAAAGCACACATGCCCACAAGCGCGCCAACAATAAAGGCCGAAGGAATACTGGCTTTTTCCATAAAGCTTTGGATTGCGCCTTTAGTAAAATCTGGAATTTTTAAATGAATTGGGAGTTTGGGGAAGAAATAATCCTTTATGTTTATTAAGCCTAGAATGAGCAGAAGTACAGTAGCAATCTTAGCAACAAAGAAAGGTTCCGACGATAGCGAAATAGCCCTAAGCAGACCTAAACCGATTAAAAAATAAACCAGAAACACGCCAAATATGTAACTTAACCCAATCAATATAACGGTTCTCTTGCTTTTTTTAATTGTGTAAAGAAAGGTTAACAGCAGTAATAAGACTGCGATAGCGCAGGGATGCAGACTGTTAGTTATGGCGCCAACAACAACAGGAACCACTAACGTGTCTGGCAATGAGTTTTGTATTACGCGAGGTTCTTTGCTATTAATATACTTAAGCACATCATCGGAAACTGCCAATTTTTTTGTAGTATAACCGGCAAGATAGATTTGATAATCAGTAGCATTTGAGTGCATGTTTGGTTGATATAAAACAATTAGACTATGCTTGGGAAGTTGGTGGTAGTTTTGTAATAGCGTTTCTACCGTTGCTTGAGGCACATGACCTTCAATGATTAGGTTTGGTTTTAGAAAAAAGGTTAAACTATCTTGGACATTGTAAGGTACTTGATACTTAGTATTGAGCGCGTTTAGTTCTTTGCGATACGATGGCTTATTGATGTAGTCTTTTAAAACTGGATTAGTTGAGTATTTTGCCAGCATTGGTTTCATTTCATTGATGTACGCGACACAATCCGTACAGGCGCTATTATAAAAAACTTCAACCGTTTCTTGGCTCGAAGCTATTTTGCCCTTCATTTTCACTATATATTCCCTATTGGTAGGTTTTGAAGTTAGGACGTAGATTTCGTGGTATATGTCGTCGCCATTTTTATGCATAGACGCGGGGTCAAATTGCATGGTTACTTGGATAGAATTTTTTGGCCCAAGAATAAAGCTGTTTGTAGGCTCTAAAACAACAGTACAACCGCACGAAGTGTAAATCCGCGCGATTTCTACGTTTGCATCACTGGTGTTTTTTATACTGAAACTAAAGCTAGGTTTGTCTGTAAGCCGCAGCTCCTTTAAATCTATTTCCTTTGGCAGCCTAATTGGTCTATTGGAACCGTAGTTGTAGACAAGCACTCCTATAACAAGCGCGGCTAAACCAAAAATAACTACTGTCTTTATGCTTTTACTTTTTAGCAAATTAGCCATAGCTATTTAGTAACATCCGCTTCAAGCGATACTTGGATTAAGGATCTTTCCCTCATGTTTGTGTCCAGCATTATATTTCTTTTTATATATCCGATACCTTGCGGACCATGCGCATTGGGATCGAAAACTGCCTTTATTTTAACTGTTTCTCCGGGTTTAATACTTTTACCTACGTAAAAATCTTGAGGGTTAGCATGGCCTTTCATAGTATATAAACTGCTTGTCGATCCGTCGGGATAGATTAGTTGTGCTTTAGTACAGGCGCAAGAGGTATACATTTCTTTTAAGAAGATATCTTCACTACCTGTATTTGTGACTTCATAAACGGTGTCAACTAAACCCTCTTTTTGAGATATAGTTCCAAAATTATTGCCGGTTTTGTTAAGTTTAACCGAAGAATTTGATATCCTAATATCGGTATATGGGGTTGTTGGCTCTATGTTATGTGCAGGCCTTTGGAATACAAATATCACTCCGAAGATAACTAAAGACGGTAAAACAGCTAAAAACAAGACCGGCTTAAGTGTATTTAACAAAGTTTTTACGCTCGCCATTCGGTTTCCTTTTACACCCCACAACCTCCGCTGCCCTTTGCCGGTTGGGGCAAAGATTAATTTGAGAACGTATAACGCTTATCTTCATCGGCAAGCGGCCCCATTACCGCGTCACATTTAGCTTTATCAATTTTTGCAGCTTCCTGCTTGTAGTACATGCCTGTAGTATGAGATACCAGAACTAAAGAACTTATGAAGACATTTTTAGCGCAATAATGTTAGCGTGATAATAAAGGTGCTGCCGGAACCCTTTTTGCTATTTACCTCTATCAAACCGTTATGGGCTTTAATTATAGAATCAGCGACAGCTAGGCCTAATCCATGACCGGCTATGTTTTTAGTTTGTTCCGTTCGGTAAAACCTATTGAATATATTTCTCTGCTGCTCTGCTTCTATTCCCACTCCTGTGTCCGCAACGCTTATAAATGCTCCGCTATTTTTTTTATAAAGCTCCAATGTTATTTTTCCTTTTTCGGGTGTAAATTTAACAGCATTGTCAATAATGTTGTAAATTGCTTGGTACAGCTTTTCTTCTTTTCCTAGTACAAAAATATTTCCTTCAATATTAGATTCGACCAGTATATTTTTGGGTGCGGCCATGTATAAAGCAACATTATTTATCTCTAGCATTAATTGGGAAAGATTTATTTCCATAAATGCTTTGGAAAAATCTGTACTTTGCGACCATGCGAAATCCATTAAACTCACCATGGTACCGGATAGTTTATCAATCTGGCATAGGGTTTGGTTAATTGACTTTTGATACTCATCAGCTGTTCTTAACTTTGCTAAAGTAATTTCCGAGTTACTTTTTATCACAGATAACGGCGTTTTAATTTCGTGGGCCATTTCTCCTAAAAATTGCCGCTCAAGACTAAAGGCTTTTCCCAGTCTGTCCAGCAACGAATCGAAGTTGTTAATTAATAAGTCAACTTCTTCCGAACCAACAGGGAGACTTATTCGTCTTGATAGATTTTCTGAAGTTATTTTGTTTATGTCTTTACTAAGCTTTGTAATTGGGTCCACGGCAGATTTCGCCAAAAAGTAGCCTATTAGAATTGAGGGTGCAATAAGATATAACATAACTACAACACCAATAATTTTCAATTGAGCCAGTGTTTTTTCATAAACATCTATTGGATGGCCCATAACTACAGACCCCAACGCTATGCCTGGGGTTGTTATTGGGTACACAACCACCCTCATTGTAAAACCGTTAATTTTGTTTTGGGAATATAAATGCGTATTGTCTTTTAGTGCTTGGGCAGACAGCTCCTTAAAGTTGGAAGCTTTTCCATTTGTGTCAAAGCCTTGGGTATCTACTACCTCAATAAACATTCCCGGAATCTCTGTTTTACTAAGGTTTAGGATATCTTTTGTTTGTGTATCGTGGGTGTCGTTGGTATTTAGAGCAACGCTGTAAGCTATTTGGGATGCGTGTACTGCCAAGGACCTGTCTGTTTCGTAAATTAGGTACTGTTTAGTTAATAGATAAAAACTGGAGAATAAGGTAACAGCAACAAAGAATATGATCAGCGAGTACCATAAAGTCAGTTGTTTCTTTATACTTAGTTTGCTAAATTTATTTTTAATCATTCTTTAGCCGCAAGTTTAAAGCCCACACCGTATACGGTTTGTATTAACTTCCCCTTTCCCGGTAGATCAATTTTTTTGCGCAGCGTGCCTACAAGTACATCAACAATATTGCTATCTCCTGTGTAGCTGGTATCCCAAACATGATCTAAAATCATGGTTCTCGTAACCACGCCGTTCTTGTTTTTTGCCAATAGCTCTAAGATTGAGAATTCCTTTGGTGTTAGCTCTATAGCTTCGTTTGCTCTATAGACTTTGTGCTTAAACAAGTCAATTTTTAAGTTTCCCACCTCCAAAACAGGCAGTTCTATTTTGTCCCTTCTTTTTAGCAGTGCCTTTACACGAACATATAGCTCAGTCATACTAAAAGGTTTTGTTAAATAGTCATCCGCCCCCGTATTAAATCCTTCAACCTTGTCTTCTATCCGTGATTTAGCCGTTAGCATCAAAACTGGAATGTTTAAGCCTTTCTTTCGTAGGCTATTACATATCGCAATCCCGTCCATTTTTGGCAGCATTAAATCTAGGATAATTAAGTCATAGGGTTCTGTTTCTGCCATAAAACAGCCTTCTTCACCGTCTAGGGCAATGTCAACTGCGTAGCCTTGCTCGGTAAGGCCTTTTTTTAGATTTTCTGCAAGATCTCTCTCATCTTCCACTACAAGTAATCGCACACCTGTATTTTATCTCATAAGTACCTCTTATTACATCTTCATTAGTTTCTAATGACTTAAGGTTTATAATTCGAGCGTAAAACTACCAGTGTAAACTGGTAGGTATAAGCTAAAATAGAAAACTCGCTATGCGAGAATTTAGATGTACTCATCGGCTGATGCGCAGCGTCACACAGCAAACCACCTGCGTAAGCTGGTGGTTGTTGATAATAGCAAGGGGGTGAGCAACTTGATGTACGGATTTTACAATATGATGAATTATGGTGGTTTTGGTTGGTTGTTTATGCTTATTTTTTGGGGATTAGTAGTATTTGCTATTGTGGAGCTCGTTAGATATGCTTCCAGGTCCGAAAGAGATAGCAATTCAAAGAAAGAAAAAGCTCCTTTAGACGTTCTTAAAGAAAGGTATGCAAAGGGCGAGATTGGAAAAGTTGAGTTTGAGGAGAAGAAAAAAGACTTACAGTAGCGACTACTTTATTGACTTGGCCTTTAGGCCATACAAAATGTAGTTATCGGAAATAACCGGGCACTTTACTTTTAGCACTCTTAAGGGTTGGATGTGGTTCTCAAGCTGATTTGTGGTGCTTGCTAGAGTTTTCTTGTCGTCTTTGCTAATGATTCGGTTTATTACCAGCAACCCACCCATAGACAATAGAGCTAAAACATTGGTGTAAAAAGCGTCGGAGGTGAGGTTGCTTGGGAAATCGGAGCCGGAATAGGTATCTATAACAATACAGTCAAACGGGGGCTGTAAATTATAGGCCGAGGGATTTTGTACAACGGTATAGGCATCGCCCCGCACAGTGGTGTTATTGTTCAATCGGTCCAAGGCAAAATACGTTTTTGCTAAAGCTATAATAATCGGATCAATTTCAACGCTGGTTGTGGTTACGGTATGGTTGCCGCGTCGGTGAAGCAGCCCAAGTAATGTCCCAGCCCCCATGCCAAGAAGCAACAGGTTCTTTATTTTGGGTTCTTTAACGATAATGTTGGCCATTTTGCCCCACACTTTAGCTTTGACCTGGCGGGAGTTGGCGCTAAATGATTGTACAGTGCCGTTAACCAAAAGCTTGCAGGCACCGGTCACTTGGATAACCTGTATGTTAGTATTGTAGGCACTACTCCCCGAGTAAAGTGTTTTGGGTACAAAGTAACTTATAAGGCTCATGTGTGTGATAATTATACAATGGAGTTAACAGATATTCGCCAATCAGATGAGTGGTCGGAGTACTTAAAACTGTACGGTTGGGTTTCATACAAGCTATCTTCCGGAGCCGTTTTTAGAGTTGGCCAGGCAGGTCCCTTGCGCTTTGGCAAGCTGCATCGCCCGGCCGTGTTGGGTACGTCCGAAGTTGCTGAACTGCAAGAATTGGCAAAAAAGTGTAAACTAACTTCTCTTAAGATCTCCCCCGGACTTGATAGTCAGACAGTTTTTCTAGAGCAAGCCGGTTTTAAAGCATGTGTTGCCGTTGATTTATCCCCCAGCACTTTGGTGGTTGATTTGGAATTGGGCGAGGACGAGCTGTGGAGAAGCTTTTCAAAGGTTTGCCGATGGGCGATAAACAAATCGCAGAGGGCTTTTGACCGGGTGGAAATACTGCAAAGCCCCACCCGTAAGCACGTTGAGGATTATTACCGAATTGTCGCATCTAGAGGGGCTAAAAAAGGCTTTTATGTCCAAAGTTTGCAAGACCAGCTTAGGAAAGTTGAGGTTTTCAAGGACAAGGCTTTTATTTTAAATGTTTACACAAAGTCCGGTGATATATTGGGAACTAAACTGTTTTTGGGTTTTAGGGATGCCATTTGGTACATGCATGGTGGTATTACAGATCGAGGCCAAAAAAGCACCGGCGGCTATCTTTTAATCTGGGAGTCTATAAAGCGCTTTAAGACGTTGGGGTATAAAGTGTTTGACTTTGAAAGCGTGTCGGATACGCGGCTAAAAAAGCTTACAAAGAGCTGGGCTGGCTATACGGGATTTAAGCTACAATTCGGCGGTAAACTTGTGGTATATCCTCTTCCGGTTGTAAGGTATTACGGGCTTTTGTCGATACTAAACCCGTTAGTTTGATATTATATTTGTGTGAACACCCTAGATAAGACTGCAACATCAATCCAACCTACAGAAATATTTCAGCCGATTCTATGTGGGAAGGTAAACGTAGGCCATGGACTGGTACAAAGTATATATGGAAAGTTTTTAATAACGCTGGGCATTTTGCCAACGATTTGTTGCAGGAGATATCTACCAAAGAGGTCTGGGATGTCACTTTTGCCGATTAATGCTCTGGTGAGAAAGCCTATTAAGCTTAGTGATTATTATCAGGAAAGTGTACGCCGCAATGCCCTGAAAACATATAATCTTCAGCGTGAGCATAGTAGCTATAGGGCTGTTCCCTGCTATTTTCCTGTTGGTAGAGGAAACCCTAAACGGGCTGCCAAGTTACTAAGTATGCTTCCATAAAGTTCAGTAATCTCGCGGAGTGGCCTAAAGAGG
>Ga0209211_10000684_pt1 | contig 67845 bp, 74 predicted proteins | sample RifGroA2_FD_183992 | JGI IMG/M metagenome (GOLD analysis project Ga0209211, IMG submission 183992) | Groundwater microbial communities from Rifle, Colorado, USA - Groundwater A2 (SPAdes) (version 2) | ecosystem: Environmental > Aquatic > Deep subsurface > Groundwater | place: Rifle, Colorado... | reverse complement strand
AGATGGACCAAGCCACACAGCAGAACGCGGCATTGGTGGAAGAGATGGCGGCAGCCGCCAGCAGCCTGAAGAGCCAGGCCAGCGACCTGGTGCAGGTGGTGGCGGTGTTCAAGTTGGGCGCAACCCACGGTGGCACGGCAGGCGACCCCGCCTGGGTGGCCACACCGCCCGCCCTGTCAGCACAGCAGGGAGCGCTGCGCCTGGGCATGCAACGCTAATTTTCGATCAAATGGGCCTCTAGCCCTTATGGATAGTGCGCAAGCAGCTACTACTTTGATAGCGCTTGTGCCGTCGCCCTACGTGCCACCGCGGTAAATACTGCAAGCTGCTCGGGCGCCACCGACGCAAACATGCGCTGCACCAATGCCGTGTGCTGGGCCTCAAACACCGCGCACGCCTCCAGCCCCACAGGCGTCACCTCCAGAATCTGGCTGCGTCCATCTTGCGGGTCCGGGCTTCTGCGGAGCAGGGCCTGCGCTTCCAGTTCCTTGGTGATGCGGGCAATCTGCCCTTTGTCGCGCGTGCTGGCCTGCACCAGGGCCTGCTGATTCCCGCCCGGATGGGCCTTGCAGTGGCTCAGGATATGCAGGTGCAAGGGAGACAACGCGATGCCTGTCTGCGCCAAAGACTGCGTCATCTGGCCTTTGAGGGCCTCAAACATACGCAGCATGGCCTGAATCGCGTCTTCTTCAGGGTTGGGTTGGGACATGGAATTTGGTTGACTATGTCAACCTTATAAAGTACATTGGTTGACATTATCAACCAAGCAGCAATTCACGCCAATATGCCCACTGCCACCCCATCTTCCGCCCGCCCTTTGCGCCTGCGCGCCATCGTCCCACCGCTGCTCATCCTGCCCACCATCGGGCTGCTGCTCAGCGGCGTGATCACCTGGATCAATATCGGTTTTGGCGCCGATTTCACAGCGCGGTGGATGCGGGGATTTTTGTCGGCACTGCCCGTGATGCTGGTGGCCTTTGCCTTTATGGCGGTGTTGGACCGCAAGGTGCAGCAAGTGTTTGCCGGACACAGTGTCTTGGTGCGCCAACTGATTTTGGCGGCTTGCACCGCCTGCATGATGGAATTGTTGCTGGCCAGCGCCGTGACGCTGAGCAACCGAGGCCTGGCTGCTGGCTTTGTCAGCGCCTGGGGCGCCGCCTTCCTCAAGTCCCTGCCGGTGGGCTTGTGCGTGAGCCTGTTCATGGGCTTTGTCATCAAGCCCCGGCTGGACCGGCTGGCAGCCGGTCAATAAAAATGAGCCAACAACACCGGGGCGCAAGGCCCCGGCAGCGCCGTCTTAACGGCGTGGCGTCATGGGGCCGCGGCCCTCGATGTGGCGGAAGTTGATGCGGCCCTTGCTCAGGTCATAGGGCGACAGCTCCAACGACACGCGGTCACCCGCCAAGATGCGGATGTGGTTCTTGCGCATCTTGCCAGCAGAGTAGGCGATCAACTGGTGACCGTTGTCCAGGGTCACGCGGAAACGGGTGTCGGGCAACACTTCGTTGACAACGCCCATCATCTCAATCAGGTCTTCTTTGGCCATGGTGGTTTCCTTTGTGCAGTAGCTTACTGGGTGTGGGTGGCACTTTGCACCCAGTGGATGCCTTGCGCAATGGCATAACGGGCCGCTGCGTCTGGCGTGGAAAAATCGTCATGAAAACTCATGACACGGTCGGTTGACGCGCTGCCGCGTCCGCTGGCAATGGATACTTGTGCGCCAAAACGACCGCTAAGGAGCGGCTTGGAGCAAGCGGCAATGCGGTATTTGCCGATGGTAACGGGATGCAAAGAAGCGATCTTATTGTGGTTCTGAATCATTAAAAAGTACAAGCGCACCGGCCACGGCAGAGGCGAAGTGCTCAAAAGAGAAAAGCTGCGGTGCCGTGAGAGGGCGGGTGCAGGTCGCTGACATCCGGGCTGGATTGGCAACCCCACTGCCGGGGGCGGGTGTGTTGCGGTATGCCTACCAGAACACAGGCCAATCGCCTGTCGAGCGACTGCCTAATGTAGCACGGCAGCCCAAATTGGGCCCTATTTGGCCGTCAAAGACCCTGCTGGCTGTGGTTTTCAGGGCAAAACTGCGAAAATCTGGCCATGAAACTCTGCATTCTGGACAACGACACGATCGACCCGGCGCTGGTACCCACCTATGGCAACTACGCCGCCATGATGGAGCGCGTGCTGCGCGACGCTGGCGCCACCACGTGGACCATGGAACGCTTCAGCACGCCGCTGGGCGAGTACCCCAACTCCTTTGCCGACTACGACGCGGTGCTGCTCACCGGCAGCAAGGCCGACTCTTTCTCCGACGAACCCTGGGTGGTGGAATTGCGCCGCCGCGTGACCGAACTGCTGGACACCGACACCAAGCTGCTGGGCGTGTGTTTTGGCCACCAGCTCATTGCCCTGTGCATGGGCGCCAAGGTGGGCAGGGCCCCCCAGGGCTGGGTCACCGGACGCAACACCTACGCCTGGCACGCCCAAGACCTGCTGCCCGAGGGCGAGCGCGACAGCTTTGCCCTGCTGGCGAGCCACCAGGACCAAGTGCTGGAACTGCCCGCCGGCACCACACTGCTGGCCAGCAGCGAACGCTGCCCAATAGCCGCCTATGCCAAAGGCCAGGAAGTGCTGTGCATCCAGCCGCACCCGGAGTTTGTAGAGGATTACAGCGCCCACCTGCTGAACAAGCGCCGCGCGCTGCTGGGCGACGAACACTACACGGCCAGCATTGAGAGCCTGGCCCAGGGCCACGAAGGCACCGACTTTGCGCGCGTGATGGTGGCGTTTGTGGAAGGCCGGGCCGGGGCCGCAGCTTAAACCAGCGCCTTTTGCCGGATGGCCAGCGCAGCCCCCAGCCACAGCGCCACGGCAGAAAACACCAAGCCGCGCGCCAGACCGCCAGGGCCATCGGCAATCCAGCCGACCACGGTAGGCCCCACGATCTGCCCCGCGGCAAACACGGTGGTGAACGCGCTGATACCAGCCGCCCAGGCGGCGGGCGGCAGGTTGTGGCGCACCAGCGCGGTGGTAGACGCCACCACCGACAAAAACACCCCGCCAAACAACAGCCCCGACACCAGCACCACGGGCCACCACCGGGTCAGGGCGGGCAGCACCGTGGCCACACCCAGCAGCACATTCAAGGTGGCCAGCGCACGGCCACCCTTGTGCCGGTCCAGCAGCCCCGCCCAGATGCGGCTGGACGCCACCACAGCCAGCCCCAGCAGCGCATAAAACACCGTGACGGCCAGCGCACTGCTGCCCTGCGCACGCAGCAGGGCCACGACAAAGGTCATGTAGCCGATATAGCCCACGCCAAACAGGGTGTAGCCCGCCAGGCCAAACCCGAACTGCCGCCAGCGAAAATCCTGCATGGCGGTGCCCACCGTTGCGGCCGGAGCATCCCAGCGCGCCATCACCCGGGCGGGCCACACCAGCGCCATGCTGGCCAACAAGCAAGCAAGCGCTAACACCCACCAGGCCCAGCGCCAGCCATGGAGCTGGGCCTGTGTGGCATCCAGCAACCACGGCACCAGCAGTGCCGACAACACAATGCCCAGCCCCGTGCCCCCGTAATAAATCCCCAGCAGCAAGCCGCTGTGCTGCGGATGCCGCGCACCAAGGCGGGCCGCCAACAGGCCGCCAGCGATAAACACCAGCGCACTGGCCACGCCGGCCAGCAAGCGCTGCAGCAACAAAGGCTGCGCATCGGTAAAGAAGCCGCTGAGGCCCATGAACGCGCTGGCCAGCACAGCGCCCCCCCACAGCAGGGCCGAAGGCCCGACACGGCGCATGAGCATGGGTGTCGCCAGCGCACCCAAGAAGTAGCCCAGGGCGTTGGCCGTGTTCATGGCGCCGGCCAGCGTGTAGGTCCACCCCAGGTCGGTGCGCATGGCAGGCAAAAGCAGGCCGTAGGCAAAGCGGGTGATGCCCAAGGAGACGGCGGCCCCCAGGGACAAAGCCAGGGCCAGGGCCCAGGTTTGCCGCATGCCGGGGCCGCTGTGGGCTGCCAACGGGGGGGAAATCAGGCCAGCGCGCCGTCTTGCAGGCGGAACTGGCGCACCACCTGGGCCAGGCGTTCGGCCTGTTCGCGCAGCGACTCGGCCGCGGCGGCGGACTGCTCCACCAGTGCGGCGTTTTGCTGGGTGGCTTGGTCGATCTGGCCGACCGAGGCATTGACCTGGGCAATGCCGCTGGACTGCTCGGCCGAGGCGGAGGTGATTTCACCAATGATGTCGCCCACACGCTGCACGCCCACCACCATCTCTTGCATGGCGGCGCCCGCTTCCTCCACCAGCTTCACGCCACCATTCACGGCGCTCACACTGCTGCCCACCAGCACCTTGATTTCTTGTGCCGCGTCGGCCGAACGCTTGGCCAGGCTGCGCACCTCGGAGGCCACCACCGCAAAGCCGCGGCCCTGCTCACCGGCCCGCGCGGCCTCCACCGCCGCGTTCAGCGCGAGGATGTTGGTCTGGAAAGCGATGGAGTCGATCAGGCCAATGATGTCGCTGATCTTGCTGCTGGAGGCGGCAATCTCGTGCATGCTGCCCACCGCCTGGGTCACCACCTGGCCGCCACGCACCGCCAGTGTGGAGGCAGAGCCGGACAACTCGCGCGCGACTTGTGCCGACTGGGCGGTCTGCTGCACATTGGTGGTGAGGTCGGACAGGGAGGTGACCGTGTCTTGTACGCTGCTGGCCGATTTTTCGGTGCGCATCGACAGATCCTGGTTGCCGGAGGCAATTTCCTGGCTGGCCAGGGCCACACTTTCGCTGGCGTTGCGCACCTGCGAGACCAGGGCACTCAGGCCCTCCTGCATGGCTTTTTGGGTGCGTTGCAGGTCGGCCACTTCGTCTTTGCCGTCCACTTCCACCCGCTGGGACAGGTCCCCCCCCGCAATCGCCTGGGCCAGCTGGCGCGCCTGCTCCAGCGGCTTGCAAATCGAGTTCATGTTCAGAATCGTGAGCGGAACCACCACCAGCGTTGCCACCACCAGTGCGGCAATGAACACCCATTGGATGACATTGCCAACCGCTTTTTGTTCGGCAATGGCGCCCTCGGCCTCGGTTCTGAGCGCCACATCCAGCTCCTTGAGCTGCTGCTCCACTTTGTCCACCTCGACCAGTGCCTTCTGGCTCATGCGGTTGGCCGTGGTGGCCGATTCGTAGCCGCTGCTCTTGAGTTGATTGGCCACGGGCTCAAACAGCTGGGCATAGGTTTTGAGGTTGCCCCCCATGGCGCGGATGATCACGTTGTCGGGGTCGTCCTCGCCTATCAGAAACTCGGCCGCCACCTTGTTGGTTTGGTCCAGGGCCGCTTTCCAGCGGGCATAGGCTTTTTCCACCTCAGCGGTGCGCTCATACTCGATGATCATGTCCTTTTCGGCCAGGCGCACCGCGCCCAAGGCCGAACGCAACTGGGTGAGGTGCTGCACCTCGGCAAAGGAGTTTTCCAGGAAGGCATCGCTCTGCGCCTGGATTTGGGCCATGCCCCACAGGCCGCCGCCGCCCACGATACCCAGCAGGGCCAACACCATGGCAATGGCGCCCAGCATGCGCAAGCGGATCGTAAAAAGGCGCATCAAGGACATTGTGTTCATGGGTTTTTCCTTATCGGGGCCGCGCAACCGGGGCTGCAGGACATTCTTTCAGAGACTGGGAGTGAGTACAAGCCGCAAAGAGCTTACAGCTTGTTACGCATGCCCAAGACAGAAAATGCACCGTAAAAGCGATTTGCACGGAGACTGCTGCTTTTTATTGACCCAGGCCAAACGCCCGTGCCCCTGCGCCTTGCCCACCAGAAGGTCTGGCGCACTGCCCTAGAATTTCCCGCTCCACGTCCACCGTCTTGCCCATCACTGCCATGCATTTTTCTGCCTTGCCCATCGCCCTGTGTGCCTGCCTGGCGCTGCTCAGTACCCCGGGCCACGCCCAGGGTGTCTACAAATGGGTGGATGCCGAAGGCAAAACGCACTATGGCTCGCAGCCGCCCGCCGCCGACAAGGGCAGCGAAGCGCTCAAGCTGCACAGCAACAGCGGCTTTGGTGGCAACAACAACGGCAAGGCCAGTAGCGCCACCGAGTACAACGCCGACGGCACCAAGAAGATTCCCAAGGACGTGCAGGACTTCGCCAAAGGCATGGAAAAGGCGCTGAAAAAGCAAGACAGCAAAGAGGTGCCGCTGGATTGCATGAGCGCCATCAAGAACGCCAACGACCAGTCCGACACCATGCTGGAGGTGGGCGCCAAGAACGTGAAAGACGGCTACCTCAGCCAGGCCGACTACGACACGCAAGCGGCCAAGGTGCGCAAAGCCAAGGCCGAGACCACCTTAGCCCACTGCCAGTTCTCGACCGGCAAGGAACGCGCGTTCTACCAGTGCATGTCCAACGGCAAGAACCACATCCTGGCCTGCACCAAGTAAGCAGGCTCCGAGCGCGCTAGGCCGGGGTGCGCGGTGCCAGCACCATAACTGCCATGCCCGCTAGCGCCAGGCCAGCCCCCACCCAGTCCCACAGCTGCGGGCGCACGCCATCCACCAGCCACAGCCAGGCCAGCGCCGTCACCACATAGACCCCGCCATACGCGGCATACACTCGCCCGCTGGCCGCCGGGTGCAGGCTCAGCAACCAGACAAACAGCGCCAGTGACAGTGCCGCTGGCAGCAGCACCCACACGGGGGCACGCTGGTTGAGCCACAGCCAGGGCAGGTAGCAACCCACGATCTCGGCCACGGCGGTGAGCACGTAGAGGCCGGTGGTGAACAGGAGCTGGTTCATGGGCAGTCTTTCATTTGCTCCTATTTTAGGAGCTGCTTGCGCATATTCCATAAGGCCTAGAGGCCAATTTGACCATTATTCCGGCTTCCAGCGCTTGAGCAAAAGCGCGTTGGTCATCACGCTCACCGAGCTCAGCGCCATGGCGGCCCCCGCCACTACGGGGCTCAGATAGCCCAGCGCGGCCAGCGGAATGCCCGCCGCGTTGTAGGCAAAGGCCCAGAACAGGTTCTGCCGGATCTTGGAAACCGTGCGGCGGCTGATGTCCAGCGCGGCGGCCACCAAGAGCGGATCGCCCCGCATCAGCGTGATGCCGGCTGCGTGCATGGCCACGTCGGTGCCCCCGCCATTCGGGTTGGCCATGGCCATGCCCACGTCAGCAGCGGCCAAGGCTGGGGCGTCGTTGACACCATCGCCCACCATGGCGACCACTTTGCCACCGGCTTTGAGTTCTGCCACTTTCGCAGCCTTGTCGCCGGGCAACACTTCGGCCAACACGTCCTTCGCATCCAGCCCCAGGCGTTTCGCCATCGCTTCAGCCGCCCCGCGGTTGTCACCGGAGATCATCACGGTCTGGATGCCCCGGTCGCGCAAGGTCGCCAGTGCTTCCTTGGCGCCGGGCTTGGGTTCATCGGCAAAGGCCAGCAGGGCGAGCAGTGCCACACCGCTGTCCGTGCGCTCGGCCATGGCGGACACGGTGGCGCCTTCGGCCTGCAGTTGTTCTGCCCGCGCTGTCACGGTGGCCAGATTCACCCCCAGCTCGGCCATCCAGCGCAGGCTGCCCAGCAGCAGCGTGCGCCCGGCCACCACACCCTGGGTGCCACGGCCGGGCACGGCCTGCACATCGGTGGGGGCTTGCACATCCATCGTCTTGGCCTTGGCCGCAGCCACCACCGCATGGGCCAGCGGGTGTTCGCTACCACTTTGCAGGCTGGCGGCCAGGCGCAGGGCTTCGTCTTCCGCAAAGCCCACAGGCACCAGTGCGGTCAGGCGCGGCTGGCCCACGGTCAGCGTGCCGGTCTTGTCAAACGCCACCACATCCACGGTGTGCGCCAGCTCCAGCGCCTGCGCGTCCTTGATCAGGATGCCGTGTTTGGCCGCCACACCCGTACCGGCCATGATGGCGGCCGGTGTGGCCAGGCCCAGCGCGCAGGGGCAGGCAATCACCAGCACGGCCACGGCGTGGATCAGCGCCACTTCAAAGCTGTGGCCGGTCAGCCACCAGGCCAGCAAGGTCACCAACGCAATCACCAGCACCACAGGCACAAACACCGCACTCACCTGGTCCACCAGCCGCTGAATCGGCGCCTTGGCCGCCTGCGCGTCTTCCACCAGGCGGATGATGTGGGACAGCACCGTGTCCACACCCACTGCGCGCACCTGCAGCACCACGCGGCCCTCGCCGTTGATGCTGCCGCCCGTCAGCTTGGCGCCTATCTCCTTGGTCACCGGCAGCGGTTCGCCGGTCAGCATGGACTCGTCCACCTGCGTGCGGCCTTCGAGCAGCGTGCCATCCACGGGAAAGCGCTCACCGGGCTTCACCACAATCTTGTCGTCCACCAGCACCTCCGCCACGGGTACATCGACTTCACCCTCACGCCCCAGCAGGTGCGCCGTGTCCGGCCGCAGGCTGTGCAGCGCGCGGATGGCCGCCGTAGTCTGGCGCTTGGTGCGCGCCTCCAGCCATTTGCCCAGCAGCACCAGCGTCACCACCACGGCGCTGCTTTCAAAGTACAGGTGCGGCGCCATGGCCGGCATGCCGTGCGCCGTATGGTCCGGCGCGGTCAGCCACAGCCACATGGACAGCGCCCAGCCCGCCGAGGTGCCCAATGCCACCAGCAAATCCATATTGCCGGTGCGCGCCAAGAGCGCGTGCCAGCCCGCCTTGTAAAAACGTGCACCCAGAATGAACTGCACGGGTGTAGCCAGCAAAAACTGCCACAGCGCGGGCAGCATCCAGTCTTGGCCAAACAAGTCGCCCACCATGGGCAGCACCAGCGGCGCGCACAGCGCCAAGCCTATGGCCACTGGCGCAAAGCCGGCCCAGGGCGAGGCATCCACCGCGTCAATGGCAGCGCTGGGTGCCAGCGGCTCGTAACCCGCATCGCGCACCGCACGGCGCAGGCGGGCTTCCATACCCGCGTCATGCACTTCGATACGCGCGGATTCGGTGGCCAGGTTCACCGTGGCGCTGTCCACGCCCGGCACTTTCTTCAGCGCCTTTTCCACGCGCATCACACACGATGCGCAGGTCATGCCGCCAATGCCGATATCGATCGTTGAGGAGGTGGTTTCAGTAGTCATGGTGTGGAGCGTACGCCTTCCCACCATGGCAATGTCAAGCGGTTCACACACAGACTTGACCTTCCCACCGTAGCAAGGTTCACAATTCCCCCATGTATTCACCAAGGAGCTCCTCATGACCCAAACCTTCACCGTCACCGGCATGACCTGTGGCCACTGCGAAAAAGCCGTCACCCGCGCCATCCAGGACGCCGACCCGCAAGCCCAAGTCAAGATTGACCGCAGCCAAAACAAGGTGGAAGTCGAATCCACCCAGGCCCGCGAAACCCTGGCCAAGGCGATTGCCGAAGAAGGCTATGCCGTTGCAGCCTAAGCCTTCCGAGGCGGCCACCCAGCCGGTCAACATTGGCGAGGCGGCGCGCCAAAGCGGCGTCTCCGCCAAGATGCTGCGGCACTACGAATCGCTGGGCCTGCTGGGCACAGTGACCCGCACCGACAGCGGCTACCGCCTCTACAGCCCGGCCGATGTGCACACGCTTCGCTTCATCAAGCGCTGCCGCGACCTGGGCTTTTCGATGGCCGAGATTGCCGAGCTGGTGGGCCTGTGGCAGAACCGCTTGCGCACCAGCAGCAGCGTGAAGACCATTGCGCAAAAACACATGGCGGAGCTGACCCAGCGCATCGAGGCCATGCAGAGCATGCAACGCACGCTGAGCGGCCTGGTGAACTGCTGCCATGGCGACGAACGGCCCGACTGCCCCATCCTGGACGACCTGGCCGGCACCACGCCATGACCACGCACGGCGCTACGTAATTGATAGCTGCTTGCGCATAGTCCACGGGGGCTAGAGGCCATTTTTGCGCCACAATGCGCCCCATGGCCCTGAAACCGCGCATCCTCCTTGTTGAAGACGAGTCCGGCATTGCCGACACCCTGCAGTACGTGCTGTCCACCGACGGCTTTGCGCCCGTGTGGGCCAGTACGGCGGAAGACGCTATCCGCCTGTTCAGCGCCGAGCTGCCCGCGCTGGCCGTGCTGGACGTGGGCCTGCCGGACCTGAACGGCTTCGAACTGTTCCGCCGCCTGCAGGCCCTGCCCGGCGGCAACCAGGTGCCCATGCTGTTTTTGACGGCACGCAGCGACGAGATCGACCGCGTGGTCGGCTTGGAGCTGGGCGCCGACGACTACATCGCCAAGCCCTTTTCCCCGCGCGAGCTGGTGGCCCGCGTGCGCACCATCCTGCGCCGCAGTGCGCGGCCGATTGCGACTACGACGCCCGCGCCAGCAATGCCGACGAGTGCCCCCCCCATCTGGGCGCTGGACGAAGAGCGCCACCAGATCCGCTTCTACGGCAAGGCGCTGGAGCTGTCGCGCTACGAATACGGCGTGCTGCGCCTGCTGGTGCAAAAGCCCGGCCGCGTGTTCACGCGCGACGAGCTGCTGCTGCAGGTTTGGGGCGGCGACAACGACAGCTTTGACCGCACGGTAGACGCCCACATCAAAACCCTGCGCGCCAAACTCAAACTCGTGGCACCCGGCCACGACCCCATCCGCACCCTGCGCGGCAGCGGCTACGCGCTGAGCGAAGAACTACCGGCTACGCCCACATGAGCGCCGATCTGTCTTGAGCAAACGCAGCCGCATCTTCTTCGGGCTGCTGCTGATCTATGCGATCGGCATGGCCGCCGTGCTGTATCGCGTGGTCAGCGACCTGGACCCGCGCTACCGCGAGTCGGCCGAAGAGTCGCTGGTGGAAACCTCGCAACTGCTGGCCACCCTCATCGAACAAGACGTGCGCGACGGCACCATCGACACCGCGCGGATGGACAGCCTGTTCAAAGCCGCCTACGCGCGCGAGTTCAGCGCCCAAATCTTTACCGTTACCAAAACCAAGGTCGAGCTGCGCGCCTACGTGACCGACCGCAACGGCCTCGTGCTGTTTGACTCCACCGGCCAGTCTCAGGGCAAAGACTTCTCGCAGTGGCGCGACGTGCAGCTCACGCTCAAGGGCGAATACGGCGCCCGCACCTCGCTAGATATTCCCGGCGACCCCAACTCGGCCGTCATGTACATGGCCGCCCCCGTGCGCTGGACCAGCAATGCGCAAGGCGAGGGCAGCGGCGAGATCATCGGCGCCGTCACCGTGGGCAAGCCGGTGCAAACCTTCGGCCAGTTTGTGGCCGCCGCGCGCAGCCGCACGCTGTATGCGGGGCTGATCTCGGTGCTAGCCGTGCTGGTGCTGGCGGTCATGGTGTCCATGTGGCTGGTGCGGCCCTTTGGCCTGATTGCCGACTACGCGCGCTACATCAAGGCGCAACAGGGCTTCCACCCCGGCCGCCTGCTGCGCCGCGCCTGGGACTTGATGCGCGCCGCCTACGACGAAATGCGCGACGCGCTGGCCGGGCGCAACTACGTGGCCGACTATGTGCAGACGCTCACGCATGAAGTGAAGAGCCCGCTGTCCGCCATCCGCGGCGCGGCCGAGCTGCTGCAAGAACCCATGGAAGAAGCCCAGCGCCAACGCTTCCTCACCAACATCCAGCGCGAGACCCAACGCATCCAGGAAATGGTGGACCGCATGATGGAACTCACCGCGCTGGAAACCCGCCGCGTGCTGGACACCGTACAACCCGTCGCACTGCTCCCACTGCTGGACGAACTGGCCCACGCTTCCCACGGCGTGGCCACGCAGCGCGGCTGCCGCATCACCGTGGCCGCCAGCGAAGACGTGACCGTGGAGGCCGACCCCTTTCTATTACGCCGCGCGGTCAGCAACCTGCTGGACAACGCGCTGGACTTTTCGCCCGAAGGCGGCCACATCGAACTGGGCCTGCAAGTGCAAGGCCGCTGGGCCCAGATCACCGTGCGCGACCAGGGCCCCGGCATCCCCGGCTACGCGCAGGACAAGGTGTTCGAGAAGTTCTACTCACTGGCCCGGCCGCACACCAAGAAGAAAAGTACGGGGCTGGGGTTGAGCTTTGTGAAAGAGATTGCTTCGTTGCACCGGGGGCGCATCGAATTGGGTAACCGGCCTGAGTCTGAGGGCACGGGCGCGGCTGCCGCGCTTTGGCTTCGGAGGCGCGCGGATTGATCATTCCATTTCCGGTGCATGTAGTTGGTTGCAACGCAAACAGTGTCTCAAGCGCTTGGTCTAATGGGCAATAGTTTTCATCAAGATATTTAGTGGTGGTTTTATGGAAACAGTTGAGTACCTATCCGAGACCTTGCGCACGCTACAGGTGCACTATGACGCTCTGTCTTCATTCTTACCTCCACCTACGCGTACTCGGATCGGCAATAACGTTTACTTTCGGCACTCAGAAAAATCGGATGCGCTCCTCTGCTACCTCAAAGGTGTAAAGCTCATCAGCACGCTAAATGCCGCCTTGGTATTGTTGCGCTCAGGTTACGCACAGGAGATCGGTGCGCTTTGTCGAATGGCCGATGACTTTTTCTACGAAATTTTGTTCTTTACGGAACCAACTCAAGAATCTGGTCCGAGCAAAGATCAACTCAAGATGCTCGAGGATTTTTTCAAAGAAGAGTTCGAGAATCCGGACAATCTACTTGGCTCGGCCCAAAACCGCGACACAGTTCCACGACGCAAAATAAACGCAGCATTCGGGAAATTGACGAAAGATCAGATTAATCCGCACGACGCTCAAAACACTGCAGGGGTCGTTCATAAAGCCTTCTCCGGATATGTGCACGGAGCCTACCCTCACATTATGGAAATCTACGGGGGGCAGCCGCCGCGATATCACATGGCTGGGATGCTCGGCACACCGCGCATTCCAGAGTGGAAAAACCAGCTAGTCACGTACGTATATCGAGCAATTATGGTCACCGAATTGAATTCGAGTCGACTTGGCGCTGAGTCCAGTGAGCGTGAACTCCGTCAGCTGCTCATCGAATACGAGACGGCACTAAATTGCAAGCCAGCCGAATCGGCAGCAGCCATGCTACAAAAGCTCAAAAAGTGACGATTACCCTTCCGTGAAATGGCTTATCGAACTCCTTCACCTCGTTTTCACACAGACTTCACACAAGCCCCTAGCGGCTTCAAACTGACTTCTCCCCCCGGCGGGATGCTCTCTCCACCGTGCAATACCGCACGCCGACTGGAGAAGCCCCATGGCACTTGTTGCTACCCACCCGGCCCCCGATGCCGCCACTGAGCCCCCCGCGCACACCACTGGCTCGCTGTCGCGCTGGCTCTGGCTGGCCACCACCACCCTCTCTGCCGCCTGCTTTGTAGCGCTGGCCATCAGCCCAGCGGCCCACGCGCAAGACCGTGACGCGGCGCCCCGGCTCAAAACCGAGAGCCCCTATTTCTTCGTCAAAAGCGACAACCCTGGTGTGGACCAGTTGCCGCTCAAGTCCACCCAGGTGAATGTGAAGGTCAGCGGCGTGATTGCCGACGTGACCGTGGTGCAAACCTACAAGAACGAAGGCCAGCGCGCCATCGAGGCCAAGTACGTGTTCCCCGGCTCCACGCGCGCCGCAGTGCACGGCATGAACGTGCGCCTGGCGGACCGCCTGATCACCGCAAAGATCCGCGAAAAGCAGCAGGCCAAGATTGAGTACGACGCGGCCAAGCAAGAGGGCAAGACCGCCGCGCTGCTGGAGCAGCACCTGCCCAATGTGTTCCAGATGAACGTGGCCAACATCATGCCCGGCGACGATGTGAAGGTAGAGCTGCGCTACACCGAACTGCTGCTGCCCACCGATGGCAACTACCAGTTCGTCTTCCCAACCGTCGTAGGCCCGCGCTACAACAGCCCGCAGAGCGACCAAGCCAACGCCACCTGGGTGGCCCAGCCCATCATGCCAAAGGGCCAGAACACGCCCACCAGCGCTGCTGCACCTGCGTTTGATATTCATGTTTCGCTGAACACGCCCATTGGTGTGAAAGAAGTGCGCTCCAGCTCGCACACCATCAGCAGCTACACCGAGCAGGGCGGCGCCACCGTGGTGGGCTTGAACCCCACAGCGGAGCCCACCAACAACCGCGACTTCATCCTGAACTACCGCCTGGCCGGCGACAAGATCGAGACCGGCGTGATGCTCTACAAGGGCCAGGACGAGAACTTCTTCCTCGCCATGGTGGAGCCGCCCAAGGCCCCGGCCGCCACGGCCATCACGCCGCGCGAGTACATCTTTGTCGTGGACATCTCGGGCTCCATGCACGGCTTTCCGTTGGACACGGCCAAAGGCGTGTTGCGCGAGCTGATTGGTGGCCTGCGCCCCAGCGACACCTTCAACGTACTGCTGTTCTCGGGCAGCAACAACTTCCTGAGTCCGCAGTCGGTGCCTGCCACCAAGGCGAACATTGACCAAGCGATCCGCACCATCGACAAAGAAGGCGGCGGTGGCAGCACCGAGCTCATCCCTGCGCTCAAGCGCGTGTATGCCCAGCCCAAGAACGCCGATGTGTCGCGCACCGTGGTGGTGGTGACCGACGGCTACGTGACCGTAGAGCGTGAAGCCTTTGAGCTGGTGCGCAACAACCTCTCCAGCGCCAACGTGTTTTCGTTCGGCATCGGCTCCAGCGTGAACCGCCACCTCATGGAAGGCCTAGCCCGTGCGGGCATGGGCGAACCCTTCATCATCACCAAACCTGCCGAGGCCGCCGAACAAGCTGCCCGCTTCCGCAAAATGATTGACTCCCCCGTGCTCACCAACGTGAAGGTGCGTTTTGAAGGCCTGGACGTGTACGACGTGGAGCCCCGCCAGCTGCCCGACCTGCTGGCACAGCGCCCGCTCATCGTGTTTGGCAAATGGAAGGGTGAGGCCAAGGGCACGCTGGTCGTGGACGGCAACTCCGCCAGCGGCCCGCTGCACTTCAGCATGCCGATCAACGCGGGCAATGCCACCGACACCGCCGCCCTGCGCCACCTGTGGGCCCGCCACCGCATTGCCGCACTCAGCGACCAGGAAGCCCTGGAAGGCGGCAGCGCCGCCAAAGACGCCATTACCGACCTGGGCCTGAAATACAGCCTGCTGACCCAGTACACCAGCTTTTTGGCGGTGGACCAGGTGGTGCGCAACAAGGCGCCTGCCGACAGCCCCAGCGTGAACCAGCCTTCGCCCTTGCCGCAGGGTGTGGAGAACTCGGCCCTGGGTGCCGAAGTGCCCAGCACGCCCGAGCCTGCCACCTGGGGTGCGATGTTGATGACGCTGTCGGTGCTGGCCATGCTGGCGCACCGCCGCCGCCGCGCAGCCCTGCGCGCCCACCACTACACAAGTTAAGCAGGAGATCCGGCCATGGCACTGCCCCGCCTTTTGCACATGCCCCGCTTTGTGCGCTTTGGCATCGCGCTGGACACTGCGCCCGAATGGCGCTGGCTGGCCCTGCTGGCCCTGGCGCTGTGGCCCACCTGGTGGTGGATGGGCCAGCGCATGGTGGATGGCTCGGACGACCCGCTGGGGCTGCTGGCCCTGGCGGCCCTGGGCGGCCTGCTGTGGCAGCACCACAAGCACCTGCGCGCTGCGCCGCGCTTGGGCTTTCAGGTCACGGCGCTAGCGGGTGCCGTGCTCACCACCGCGCTGCACCAGCAGCTGCCGGACCTGGTGGTGGCACTCATCGGCCTGCTGTCGGTGGCCGCGGGCCTCATCGCCTTTCTGCCTGCACGCGTGGCTACTGCACCGGTGCTGGGTCTGTCCGTGCTGTCGTTGCCGCTGCTGGCCTCGCTGCAGTTTTATGCGGGCTTTCCGCTGCGCGTGGTGACGGCCGAGGCCAGCCGCTGGTTGCTGTCCATCGCCCACACCGTGGAGCGCACGGGCAGCAGCCTGGTGGTGAACGGCCAGCTCATCATCGTGGACGCACCCTGCTCGGGCGTGCAGATGGCGTGGCTGGGCTACTTCACGGCCTGCGTGGTGGCGCTGGCTACCAACAAGGACAACAAGACCTTTCTGCTGCGCCTGCCCGCGGCGGGTGTGCTGGTGTTGCTGGGCAATGTGCTGCGCAACACCGTGCTGGTGGGCGCCCAGGCATCGGGCACACCGCTGCCCGCTTGGGGCCATGACGCCGTGGGCCTGCTGGTGCTGGCCGCCGTGTGCGGTGGCATTGCCTGGGCCATGGGCCGCACAGGCACATTGGAGCGAGCGACATCATGAGCTTTTTGGAAAACCGGTTTCTGAACCGCGTGTTGCACAAGACGCTGTGGACACTTGTGCTGCCGCTGTGCGCGCTGTGGGGCATTGCCCAGGCACTCTCGGGGCAGGTTGCCATGCGCGACCCCGACACACCGCATGTGGAGTTGCCCACCGAATGGCAAGGCGCACCGCTGCGCCCTTTGGCACTCAGCGAGGTGGAGCTGCGCTTTGCGCGCCACTTCCCCGGCACGCTGGCGCGCCTGACCGATGGCCGCCAAGTGCTGGTGCTGCGCACCGTGAACCAGCCCACGCGCATGCTGCACCCCGCCACCGACTGCTACCGCGGCCTGGGCTACCGCATCCGCAACGAGCAGCTGGAAGAACACACCGACAAAACCCGCTGGCGCTGCTTTATTGCCGACCGCGGTGGCCGCGCGGTGCGCGTATGCGAACGCATTGAAGACGCGCAAGGGCAGGGCTTTACCGATACGTCCGCCTGGTACTGGGCGTCTGCCGCAGGCCAGTCCACTGGCCCGTGGAAGGCCATCACCGTGGCCACTCCGCTGTAACCCTCAGGTGATTTTGCAAGGATGATGTTGTGCGCAAACTGCTGTGGGCTACGGCCCGGGTTCTCGTTATCGCTGCGGTGCTGGCCATGCTGGGCCTGAGTGCCTTGTTGTTTACGGCGCGGGCCATCGTGCGCCCGACGCCGGGCGACTGGGCCACCACGCTGCGCGTGGGCCCGCTGAAGATGGACGTGGGTGTGGCTGCATTGGTGCAATGGGGCAGCACCCCGTGGATTGCAAGGCAGCTGCACGGCCACACCCTGCCCACACGCCTGGGCCAAGTGCGGCTGGCGTGGGACGAGGCCAGCCAGCAACTCCAGCTGCACTGCCAGCCCTGCACGCTACGCAGCAGCAGCTGGGGCGGTGAACCGATCCGCCTGCAAGACGCGCGCATGACCGTGCGCCGCAACGCCACCGAGCTACGCGGCACGCTGCAGAGCGGTGCCGTCACCGCCACTTGGCATGGCACGCTGCGCCCCACCGGCATCACGCTGCACATTGCTGTGCCCAGTACCCCGGTGGCCAATGGCTACGCCCTGTTCGCCAGCGCCATCCCCGAGGTCGCCACCGCGCAGATCGACGGCACGTTTGCGCTGAAGGCAACGCTGGAGCTGCCCAGCAAACAACTCCGCGTGCAGCCACGGCTGGACGGCATGGCCGTCAGCGGCCTGGGCACTGAAGCCTGGGCACAAGCCCAAAGCCAGTGCAGCCGCGGCCTGCCCGCCGTCATGGTGCGAGCCCATGTGCGTAACGACAGCCTGCTGGCCCACGCCGTGCTGGCCGCCGAAGACCAACGCTTTTATGAACACCCTGGCTACGACCTGGTGGAGATGAGCAAAGCCCTGCGCAGCAACCAGGCCGAAGACGCCACCTTGCGCGGCGCCAGCACGCTGTCACAGCAAGTGGCCAAACTGCTGGTCACGGGCGGCGTACGCTCCCCCGTGCGCAAGCTGCGCGAACTGCTTTATGCGGTGGAGATGGAGCAGACCTTGGGCAAGGCCCGCATTCTGCAGCTCTACCTGAGCCACGCACCCTGGGGTGCCACCGTGTGCGGCGCCCAGGCCGCGGCCCACACCTACTTTGGCAAACGCGCCGACCAGCTCACCGCTGCCCAGGCCGTCTGGCTGGCCGCCATGCTGCACAACCCCGCCCTGGAAGCCCAGCGCTGGAAGGCGCGCGGCAACATCAACCTGGAGCGTGCGCAGTGGGTGGCGGCTGGCTTGCGGCCGCTGCGCCGGGCAGAACGCACCCAGCTGCTGGCCGATCTGGCCGTTATGGGGCCAACCGAGCGCACCGCCAGCCACCTCGCTGCACTATCAAAACAGTAGCTGCTCGCGCATATTCCATAAGCGCTGGAGGCCGATATGATGCCTAACCATGCACACCGACCTGCTCACCCTGTATCCCGCCCTGGAACCTTTGGCCCCGGCGCTGGCAGCGCTGCAAACGCAGGCGGTGTTGGTGCCGGCCGGTACGCAGCTGTTTGCGCAGGGCGCGCCGTGCCAGGGCTTCCCCTTGGTGCTGACAGGGGAGGTGCGGGTGGCCTGCCATGCGGAGGATGGGCGCAGCCTGGAGTTGTACCGGGTGCGCCCCGGCGAGTTGTGCCTGGTCAGCAGTGCCAGCCTGTTTCGCGGGCTGCCGCTGGGCGCACAAGGGGTGAGCACCCAGGCCAGCACGCTGCTGATGATTCCGCCTCCACTGTTTGAAGAATGGCTGGACACGCCTGCGTTTCGCAAGCTGGTGCTGGGCCTGTTTGCCGAACGCATGGCCGAGCTGACCAGCCTGGTGGATGCGGTGGCCTTCCAGAAGCTGGACCAGCGGCTGGCGGCGGCGCTGCTGGGGCGGGGGCAAGACTTGTACCTCTCGCACCAGACCCTGGCCGATGCGCTGGGCACCGTGCGCGAGATGGTGACGCGCCTGCTGCACCGCTTTGAGCGGGAGGGCTGGCTGACGCTGGGGCGGGAGCATATCCACATCCTGAACAGCCAGGCGCTGCGGGCCGTGGCGGGTGGGCAAGCGTCCAACACGCCCCATACCCCTGGGTGACTTAAGTCACAGACACAGGCGCGCGGAAGGCGTCCAATCACGCCATCACAACCAAGGAGTGATTCCATGCAAGCAAACGTTGGCGGCATTGACCGCATCATCCGCATAGGCGCTGGCGCTGTTCTCGTAGGCCTGGCCGCCACGGGCACCGTGGGCTGGTGGGGTTGGCTGGGCGCCGTGCCCCTGGCCACCGGCCTGATGGGCTGGTGCCCGCCGTATGCCATCTTTGGATTCAGCACCTGCAAGATGAAGCGCTGATCGCTATCAAATAGATAGCTGCTAGCGCAATATCCATAAGCGCTAGCAGTCAATTTGACACCTAAACGCCAGGCAAGCGCCAGCCTGCCTGCACCAAAGCCGCGCGCACCGGTTTGCGGCCTTGGTGTGCTGCACTGCACAAAGCAGGTGCATTTTGTACACAATTACTTAAAAACATTGTGTACAAAGCTGGCACAGGCTTTGCGTAGGGTTTGGCATGAACGCCACACCCCCCGTGCAGGCCGCGGCCATTGAGCTGGTTGGACTGAGCAAACGCTACGCCCAGGGCAAGCCTGCCGTGGACAACATCAACCTGCGTATTGCCAGCGGCAGTTATTGCTGCCTGCTGGGCCCCTCGGGCTGCGGCAAGAGCACCACGCTGCGCATGATTGCGGGGCATGAGTCCGCCACCGGCGGCGACATCCTGCTGGAGAACCGCAACATCACCGACCTGCCCGCCGCCGAGCGGGGCACGGCCATGATGTTCCAGAGCTTTGCACTGTTCCCCCACCTGAGCGCGCTGGACAACGTGGCCTTCAGCCTGAAGATGAAAGGCGTGGACAAGCTGGCGCGCCATGCCAAGGCACAGGACCTGCTGCAGCGCGTGGCCATGGGCCACCTGGCCGACCGCAAACCGGCTGAACTGTCCGGCGGCCAGCAACAGCGCGTGGCGCTGGCGCGTGCCCTGATTACCCAGCCGCGCGTACTGCTGCTGGACGAACCGCTCTCCGCGCTGGACCCGTTTTTGCGCATCCAGATGCGTGCCGAGCTGCGCCGCTGGCAAAAAGAGCTGGGGTTGACCTTCATCCACGTCACCCACAGCCAGGAAGAAGCCATGGCCCTGGCCGACACCATGGTGGTGATGAACCACGGCGTGATCGAGCAGGTGGGCAGCCCACACGAGATCTACAACCGGCCCGCCAGTGAGTTTGTGGCGCGCTTCATGGGCGGCCACAACGTGCTGGAAACCCCGGCCGGCAAGGTGGGGGTACGCACCGACCAGATGCAGGTCACCCCCGCCACCAGCGCCAACACCGATGCCCCGCACACCAAGCGCGCCGTCATCACCGACGTGGAGTACCAGGGCACCTATGTGCTGCTGGGCCTGCAAAACCCTGGCGTGGCCCACACCGCACACACCACGGCCGAGCTCTCGGTGATGGTGTCCGAAGCCACCTTTGCCCAGCGGCCCTACGCCGTGGGCGAGACCGTGCAGCTGAGCTGGGCGCCAGCCGCCGCACACCCGCTGGCGTCCTGAAACGCACGCCGCGCCGCACCTGAGTTCTCCCTGTCTTCGCAAGAAGTTTTTAACCCCCTCCCGACTTTCTTTAAGGAGTTTTCCCATGGCTGACGATCTGAAAGACACCCTCCCCACTGCCGCGCCCATGCAACGCCGCAGCCTGCTCAAAGGCACCGCCGGTATCTTGGCCGCGGGCGTGTTCCCTGCCGTGCACTCGGCCGACCCCATCGTGCTGCGCTACCTGGGCACTGCGGTGAACCAGGACAAGGCGATTGCGGAAAAGTTTGAAAAAGACACCGGCATCAAGATCCAGTACGTGGCCGTCACCACCGACGACGTGACCAAACGCGCCGTCACTGCGCCCAACAGCTTTGACCTGATCGACTCCGAGTACTTCTCGCTGAAAAACATCGTGCCTACCGGCAACCTCAAGGGCATCGACACCAAGAAGATCAAGAACGCCGACAAGATCACCAGCTTGTTCACCACCGGCATGGTGGCCGGCAAGGCCGTGGGCGACCAGGGCACCGCACCCAAGAAGGTGATCTACCTCGAAGGCGAAAAGAGCAAGGTGTTCGCCAAGAGCCCCACCCAGTACATGAGCCTGATTCCCACCGTGTACAACGCCGACACGCTGGGCATCCGCCCCGACCTGATCAAGCGCCCCATCTCGTCGTGGGCCGAGCTGCTGAACCCCGAATTCAAGGGCAAGGCCGCGATCCTGAACATCCCCTCCATCGGCATCATGGACGCCGCCATGGTGGTGGAGGCCATGGGCATCTACAAGTACCCCGACAAGGGCAACATGACCAAGAAGGAAATTGATCTGACCATCAAGACCCTGATTGAAGCCAAGAAGGCCGGCCAGTTCCGCAGCCTGTGGAAAGACTTCAACGAGTCCGTCAATTTGATGGCCTCGGGTGAAGTGGTGATCCAGTCCATGTGGTCGCCTGCCGTCACGGCCGTGCGCACCAAGGGCATTGCCTGCAACTTCCAGCCGCTGAAGGAAGGCTATCGCGCCTGGGCATCCGGCTTCGGCTTGCCTGCCACTTTGTCTGGCAAAAAGCTGGATGGTGCCTACGAGTTCATCAACTGGTTCCTGGACGGCTGGGCTGGTGCCTACCTGAACCGCCAGGGCTACTACAGCGCCGTGCTGGAAACCGCCAAGTCCAAGATGGAAGCCTACGAGTGGGCCTACTGGATGGAAGGCAAGCCCGCCACGCAGGACATCAAGAGCCCGAATGGCGATGTGCTGGCCAAGAAGGGCGAAAGCCGCGACGGTGGCAGCTACGAGCAACGCATGGGCGGCATCGCCTGCTGGAACGCCGTGATGGACGAGAACGCCTACATGGTCCAGAAGTGGAATGAGTTTGTGGCTGCTTGATAGCCCTGCACAGGAAGTGAAAACACCATGAGCGCACCTTCAGCACCCTCACTTCCGACGGCATCTGCCCCGGGCCGCACGCTTGCGGCCTGGTGGCAGGCCTTGCCGCTCACCACGGTGTTTGCGCTCTTCTTTTTGATTCCATTGGCGCTGGTGCTGATGGTGAGTTTCTGGGACTACAACCAGTACGAGATGCTGCCCGGGTTCACCGTCAAGAACTACGTGGCCATCTTCGACGGCTGCCTGTCGCGCAATGAGTACGGCGACCTGTGTGTCACCGTCAAGACCTACCTGTCCACCTTCAAGTTCAGCTTGCTGGTGTGGTTGCTCACGCTGGTCATTGGGTTTACGGTGTCGTACTTCCTGGCCTTCCACGTCAAATCCAGCGGCGTGCAGGTGGTGCTGTTTGTTTTGTGCACCATCCCGTTCTGGACGTCCAACGTGATTCGCATGATTGCCTGGGTGCCGCTCTTGGGGCGCAACGGCCTGGTCAACGATGCGCTCATGACCATGGGCATGGTCAAGCAGCCCGTGGAGTGGCTGCTGTTCTCCGACTTCTCGGTGGTGCTGGCCTTTGTGCACCTGTTCACCACCTTCATGATCGTGCCCATCTTCAACAGCATGATGCGCATCGACCGCAGCCTGATCGAGGCTGCCAGCGACAGCGGTGCCACCGCCTGGCAAACGCTGTGGAACGTGATCGTGCCGCTGTGCCGCACCGGCATCATCATTGGCTCCATCTTCGTCATCACCATCGTCATGGGTGACTTCGTGACCATCGGCGTGATGGGCGGGCAGCAAATTGCCTCGGTGGGCAAGATCATCCAGGTGCAGACGTCCTACCTGCAGTTCCCGCTGGCCGCGGCCAATGCGGTGGTGCTCTTGAGCATCGTGCTCATGATCATTTGGGCGCTGACGCGCATGGTCGATATCCGCAAGGAGCTCTGAGATGCAAACCAAAGATCGCTCCGCCGCCTTCTGGCTCCTGGCTCTGTTCTTCGCGGCCTATGTATTGTTTCTCTACGGCCCCATGCTGGTCATTGTGGTGCTCAGCTTTCAGGGGCCCGAGGGCGGGTTGACCTTTCCCATGCGCGGCCTGTCGCTGCACTGGTTCCACAAGCTGGCCGAGGGCCTGGGCGTGGTGGACATTGGTGCTGCGCTCTACCGCTCGCTGGGTCTGGGCCTCACCGTCATGGCCTTCACCATCGTGTTTTCGGTACTTGCCGGTCTGGCGTTTCGCAAGAAGCTGCGCGGCGGCCACATCCTCTTCTTCACCGTAGTGGCCAGCCTCATCATGCCGTCCATCATCGTGTCGCTGGGCATTGGCCTGGAGTTCCGCCTGCTCGATGGCGGCATCAAGAAGACACTGGAGGCACTGGGCATGGACGGTGTGCTGGAGAACTACGGCACCGCGCTGGGCATCTACACCTCGGCCCTGGGCGCGCACCTGACCTGGACGCTGCCCTTTGGCCTGCTCATCATGTTTGCCATCTTCAACCGCTTCAACCCCGCCTATGAAGAGGCCGCACGTGATTTGGGCGCCACGCCCTGGCAAGGCTTTCGCCATGTGGTGTTGCCGCTGATTGCGCCGTCTGTGGTGGGCATTGGCATGTTTGGCTTCACGCTGAGCTGGGACGAGATCGCCCGCACCTCGCAAGCGATTGGTGATGTCAACACGCTGCCCCTCGAATTACAAGGCCTCACCACCACGGTCACCACCCCCTCCATCTACGCCCTGGGCACGGTCACCATGGTGGTATCGTTTCTGGTGATGGGACTGGCCGTGGGCCTGTCCAAACTGCTGGCCAAGAAGCCAGCCAACCGGCGGACTGCATGACTGATTTTGTCGCTCTGACAGAAAACGAGATTTACGAGCGCATGGTGGCCACCATTCTGGACCACCGCCTGCCCCCAGGCACCAAACTCATTGAGGAAAAGCTTGCCACTGCATTCGGCGTGTCGCGCACCCGCATTCGCCCCGTACTGGTAAGGCTGGCCAACGAGCAGATCGTCACGCTCACGCCCAACCGCGGTGCCACCGTAGCCCAGCCCACCGAGAAAGAAGCACGCGAGGTGTTTGAGGTGCGCCGCATGATTGAGCCCACGCTCATCGAATGTTTTATCGCCAGCGCCACAGCCGATGACATTGCCGTGCTGACCCAGTGCATCAACGACGAAGAAGCCGCACGCGCAACAGGTGACATGCGCCGCGCCATCCGCCTTTCGGGTGACTTCCATCTGCACATCGCCAATGCGTCGGACCACCAGACGCTGGGCCGCATCCTGCGCGAGCTGGTGTCACGCACTTCGCTGATTTTGATGACCTACAGCGACAACCATTTGCAGGCGCGGGCAGAGGCCACCTCCTGTGGCTGCCAGGAGCACCGTGCGTTGCTGGATGCCATTCGCCTGCGCGACGCACGCGAGGCCGCGCGCCTGATGCGGGAGCATTTGGCACAGCTCGAAGCCCAGCTGCGCTTCACCGCGGCCGAAGAAGCCGCGCCAGATCTCGCCTCCCTGTTTGGCAACACCCCTGCGGGCCCTTGATGCAGCGCATGCGCCATTTGCTGGTCATCAATCCCAACACCTCGGTGCATGTGAGTGCCCTGCTGCAGTCACATGCGCAGGCTATGGCTGGCCCGCAGGTGAGGGTGCGTACTGTGACTGCACGGTTTGGTGCTCCCTACATTGCGTGTGAGGCCAGTTACGCCGTGGCTGCGCATGCTTTGCTGGACCGGTGGGCCAGTGCCCTGCAGGACGGGGAGCCAAGGCCTGATGCGGTGTTGATCGGCTGTTTTGGCGACCCCGGGCTGCTGGCCTTGCGCCAGGGCAGCCAGGCGCCGGTGACGGGCCTGGCCGAGGCCTCGTTCCATGAAGCCGCCCAACATGGCCCCTTTGCCATCGTGACCGGGGGAGCGCCCTGGAAACCCATGCTGGAGCGACTTGCCTACACGCTGGGCCATGCACCTGCGCTGGCCGGCATCCACACCGTGGTGCCCAGTGGGGCCGAGCTGGCCAGCAACCCCGAGGCCGCCATTGCCCTGCTGGCCCAGGCCTGCCGCGCGGCGGCCGAGCGCTGGCAGGTGGGCTCTGTGGTGCTGGGTGGCGCAGGGCTGGCTGGCATGGCAGCCGCGGTGCAGGCACATGTGCCCGTGCCGGTGATTGACAGCGTGCAAGCCGGCACCCGCCAGGCCCTGGCGCAAGCCGCGACGGGCTTGTCCCGCAACGGCTTTGCCATCGCGTGGGAAGGGGTGGGCGAAGCGCTTGCTGCCCTGGGCGAACGTAAGCAGTTGCTGCAGGTGTAAACCCTTGTAAGGGGGGTCATCCACGGCCCTGGGCTGGCGTTGTGGATGCATAAACCGCCACGTTTGGCGGTAGGGGCTGCGGCCCCCGTGATCGCATGACTACCAACACCGCTTCTGCAAACACCTTGCGTGCTTCGCTCGCCGCCCTGGGCCTGTTGGCCTTGGTGCACTCCGCCCACGCGAACGACTGGACACCCCTGCTGGGGGGCGGTGCCGGTGCTGCGGCGGGTGCAGCGATTGGCCAAAGCATGGGTGGCAAACAAGGGGCCGTGGTAGGCGGTGCACTGGGTGGCGCCGCGGGCGCGGCGGTCAGCACCCGTGGCTCCGGCCAAACCGGTGCGGTGATTGGCAGCGCCGTAGGCGGGGCCGCCGGTGCGGCCGTGGGTCACTCCGTGGGTGGGCGCACCGGAGCCGTGGTGGGCGCGGGAGTGGGGGGTGCAGCGGGTGCTGGCGTGGGCCGCAGCGTGACCCAACAGCCTGCGCAATCACGGGTCTACGGCCCCAACCCCTATTACCAGCGCGCAGGCTATCGCGACGATGACTACCGCCATGGCTTCAAACCCCACAAGGGCAAAGGCCACGGGCACCACCATGGTCACGGCCATGGGCATGACCGCCATGACGACTGAGCAAGTCCTGCCTAGCCGCGCAAGGTCTGGCCAAAAAAGGCCAGCGTGCGTTCCCAGGCCAATTGGGCCGCGGCCGCATCAAAACGCGGGGTGGTGTCGTTATTGAATCCGTGTTGGGTGCCCGGATACACATGGGCGGTGTAGCGTGCACCCGCAGCTTTCAGCGCCGCTTCGTACGCGGGCCAGGCGGCGTTGATGCGCTCGTCCACAGCCGCAAAGTGAATCAACAGGGGGGCTTTGACCTTGGCCGCCTCTTCGGGTGCCGGGTGGTTGCCATAAAAGGGCACTGCGGCGGCAAGGTTGGGCAGGCGCGTGGAAAGAAAGTGAACCATACCGCCCCCGTAACAAAAGCCCACGGTACCGAATTTGCCGTTGCCTTGCGGCACGGTTTGCAGCCAACCTGCGGCGGCCACAAAGTCTTCGCGGGTTTTGGTTTGATCCAGCTGGGCAAACAGGGTGCGGGCCTTGTCTTCATCCCCAGGGTAGCCACCCAGGGGCGTGAGGGCATCGGGCGCCAGCACCCGATACCCTTCCAGCGCCAGGCGGCGGGCAATGTCCTCGATGTGCGGATTCAGGCCCCGGTTTTCGTGCACCACCAGAATACTGGGCAGTTTGCCGTCTGCTTTGGCGGGTTGGGCCAGATACCCCTTGATACTGCCGTAACCGGCCGGTGAGGGAATATCAACCATGCGGGTGCTGATGCGCGCATCGTCTTTGGCGACGACCTGCCCCATGGCGAAGTTGGGGCTCAGGGCTGCCAACAAACCCACCGCGGTGGCGCCACCCACTGCGAATTTCTGGGCTTTTTCCAGAAAGCCGCGTCGGTCCACCAGACCGTGCACATAGGCATCAAACAGGATCAGCAGCTCTTGGTCGAAGTCTTGTGCGGTCTTGCGTTGCATGGCGGCCTCCAAAAAAGAGGCAGCTTAGCGTTTAGTGGTTCAGCTTGCAGTAACTGGGCTGGACGCAGGGTTTTCGCCCAGAGCCACTTCGCCCCCCAAAGCCTCCAGCAAATCCGGGATCAGCTGCACCAATTCACCCGTGGCAATTGCCACGTCGGCGTCAAAGTTGTCGTCCTTGCCATCACCGGCGGCTTTGGAGGCTTCTTCGAACACGGTGTCCAGAAATGCAATCTTTTTGATCTGCAGCGCCTCGGTCAGCACAAAGGACACCCGCTCGTTCCAGGTCATGGCCAGGCGCGTTGGCATCTTGCCCAGCGCGATGTGTTGTGCCACTTCATCCGTGTCCAGCGCATGGCGGGTGTAGCGCACCACGGCCTTGGATTCGTCCGCTGCCTTGAGCTCGCATTCGCGGTCCACACTGAAATCGGGGGGTGCCTCTTGGGTACCCAGCCAGCTTGCCATGGCCGCCGCTGGAGACACCTGGGTGTTGATGAGTTGCACGGCCAAACCGTCCACCGCCTTGATGAGCGCGGTCATCACCTCATCGGCCTTGGCCTGGCTGCCAGCGTCCAGCACCAAGCGGCCGGCTTTGGGGTCTACCCACACCAGCACACTGGACTGTTTGGTAAAGGCCATGGGTAGCAGGGCCAAGCGTGCATCGTCACGAATCTCACGCGCTTCTTTCTTGCCGGGTTTGCGGCCTGTGGTGGCTTCAATATGCTGCAGCTGTTCCTGCACCTTGCGTTTGACCACCGAACCGGGCACGCTTTTGACCTCGATCATGAGCTTGAGCAGCCACTGGCCACCAATGATCTCCACCAGCGGACCATGGGCCTGACCGCGCGGTTCGGCCCAACCCACTGACTTTTCCTGGCTGGCGCCACATTCCACAAACCGCGCGCCATCCAGCGCCTCTTCCAATTGCGCTTGCGTGGTCGACCAGGCCGACACCAAGCGGTACACCATCATGTTTTTGAACACGTTTACCCTTTTCTTCCAGAACCGGGCATTGTGATGCAACTTTACAAAGTCTTATCCCAACGCAATCGTCCGCGTTACATGCGCGCCGCACACTTGTTCCCAACCTGATGGCGATATCCGCTACGGGTTCAAGACCTAAGGAGCTCCCCATGAAGACACATTTCAAAACCCTGATCATTGCTTCCATGCTGGCTGGTGCTGGTGTTTCGGCCTTTGCCTACAAAGACGGCGACGCGATGATGGACGGCAAGCCACGCGCCGAACACCGCCGCATGGACCCGGCCAAGATGGAGGAAATGCACGCCAAGCGCAGTGCCGACCTGAAAGCCAAACTGAAGATCACCGCGGCCCAAGAGGGTGCCTGGACCGCCTTCACCACAGCCATGAAACCACCGGCCCGCAATGCGCAGCAACGCCCCGACCACGCCGAAATGGAGAAACTGAGCACGCCCGAGCGCCTGGACAAAATGCGCGCCCTGCGTACGCAACACATGGGCGATATGCAGGCGGCCATGGCCAAGCGCGATGATGCGACCAAAGCACTCTATGCGGCATTGAGCCCCGAGCAGAAGAAACTGTTTGACGCCGAACACAGCCGCAAGGGCAGCCAGCACGGCAGCAAACACCACTAAGCTCAGGCCAGCAAAGCCTTGAGGTCACCGCTGGCAATCAGGGCTTGCAGATCGCTGGCTCCGCCCACCAAGGTACCTTTGACAAACACCATGGGAAATGTGGGCCAGCCGGTCCACATTTTCAAGGCATTGCGGCGGCGCCATTGGTTGAGATAGTTGCCGTATTCCAGGTAGGTATGGGAAATTTGCGCCGCGTCCAACGCGGCGCGCGCTTTTTTGGGCATGGGGTTCAAACCCATGCCCACCACGACCACGGCATTGCGGGCCACGGCGGCCTGCACTTCCTGCACGATGTCGGCATGGTGTGTCGCTATGCGTGCACGCACAGCGGGGTGGATGTGGGATTCGTCGAGTACGGAACGGGGCATGGGATCTCCTGGGGCTAGGGCGCCCGGATTATGCGGTGAGCACAGGTGCTTGATGGATATCAATATCTGCGCCATGCTAGCGGCCTACACTGTGACCCCACCCATCGCATGCCCTCTTCCCCCTTTACCCCTCCTGCTGTTCGCACCATCGGTTTGATGCGCCCCATGGCCTGGCTCGCTCTCGCTTGGCGTGATATGGCGCGCGCTGGCTGGTCCAGTTTTGCCCATGGCATTGCACTGGCAGTGTTGGGCGCTGCCATTGTGGCCATGGCCCACCACCGTTTTTGGCTGCTGGCAGGTGCGCTGTCCGGTTTTCTGGTGGTGGCCCCGGTGCTGGCTACCAGCCTCTACGCTCTGAGCCGTGCGCTGGAACGCAAGGAAACCGCAGATTGGAGCGTGGTCTTCAAAACCTGGCTGAATTGGCAAAACAGCCATTTCAATAAATGGGGCAACGACTACTGGTGCATGGTGCAGTTTGGTGCCCTGCTGGCATTGGCGGCCACGGGCTGGGTGCTGACCTCTGCCGCCCTGATTACCTTGCTGGCCCCGGTGCCCATCAACACCCCGCTGGAGTTTGTGCACCACGTGGTGTTGGCTCCCAACAGCTGGTTGTTTGAACTGTGGCTGGCCTTGGGTGGCGTACTGGCGGCACCCCTGTTTGCCTCCAGTGTGGTGTCCATGCCTTTGTTGCTGGACCGCCGCATTTCTCTGTGGCAGGCAGTGCTGACCAGCTGGCGCACCGTTCTGGCCAACCCCGTGCCCATGGCTTTTTGGGCAGCATTGATCATGATTTTTACGCTGCTGGGCCTGGGCTCGCTGTTGCTGGGCCTGATTCCGGTGATTCCCATGCTGGGCCACGCCAGCTGGCATGCCTACCGGGACTTGGTCGACGCATCGGCATTGCCGGCGCGTGAAGCGTATTCCGAGCCCTACCAGCCACGGGACAAGCACTGATGTTCGGGTTCTCTGAAGAGCAAATTGCCAGCTTTGGCCTGAGCTTCGGTGTTGCCGGGTTCATGCTCTACATGCTGTTCATCATTGGGCAGCTGGCGTGGGAGTCAAAGGCCGGCAAGTTCGGCACCTTTGTGCTGTTCCTGGGCCTGGCCTTTGGCATGGTGGGTTTTGCGGCCAAGTTTGTCATCCAGTGGCTGCTGACGCCCTGAGCCCTGCCCACTCAGCCCAGCGGGCGAATCCCGATCAGGATGCCGTGCAGGTAAAACGCAAACAACGCCCACGCCAACACCCCCACCACCAGCGCGGCCACTGTACCTGGCAAGGTACCTGCCGCATAGACCACGCCCTGGGCCCGGTCACGTCGGCGTGAGGCCACAAAACACAGCACCGCCCACACCAGAAAGCTGCCAAACAACAGGACGTGGGCCACGGTACCCGTCGTCAGCACATGTGCCAAAGCCCAGGTTTTGACCGACAACACCATGGGGTGGTGTACACGCGCCTTGATGGCATTGCCCGGCACATAGGCCGCGGCCAGCAAGACAAAGGCCAAGAGGGTCAACAGCGCCGCCAGGTGGCGCATGCCGGTAGCTGGCATCCAGAGCACGGTGGGCGTTTCGCGGGCGACACCAAATCCCCAGACGATCAGGCCAAAACCCAGCAACGACAAAACCGTATACGCCCCCTTGTACGCTTTCTCGCCCCACTGGCTGCGCAGGCGCGTGCGGGCGCTGTCTGCCACGATGCGGATAGAGTGCGCACCCAGAAAAATGAGCAACCCGGCAATCAGATAAGGCATGGCAGTGATCTCCAGATCAGGCGCCCAGCACCCGGTTTTTGCCAGCGCGTTTGGCCAGGTACATGGCCTGGTCTGCGCGTTTGATGGCGTCGGATGGTTCTTCGTTGGCGGCCAACTGGGCCACCCCGGCGCTGAAGGTGATCAATACTTTCTCGGTACCGGCAAGAAAGAACTTTTTGGTCAACTCCCGCTGCAGGCGGGTCATGGCGTCTATGCCTTTGTCCAGGGGCGTGTCTGGCAACAGGATGACGAATTCTTCGCCGCCATAACGCGCCAAGGTGTCTTGTGGGCGCATGCATTCGCGCGCCACTGTGGCAAGGTGGGTGAGCGCAATGTCACCAGTAGCGTGACCCATGGTGTCGTTGAGTTTTTTGAAATTGTCGATGTCAAGCAAGGCGACGCTCAGGGGTACATCTTTGCGCCGCACGTTCGACACTTCGCGGTTCAGTGCTTCGTCCAGGCCTTTGCGGTTCAAGGCGCCAGTCAGTGGATCGTGGCGGGCCTGGGAACTCACACGGTCAAGTTCCTGGTTCAAACGGGCCAGCTGGGCATCGGTTTCTGTGGCGCGTTCGCGCATGTTTTGCAGTTGCTCGCGCGAGGCTTGGCTCTCCTGGGCCAGGGCGCGTGTGGTCCCCACAACGTCTTTGAGCACTGGGGCAATCTCGGCGATCGACTTGGCTTGTTCAATCAGCTTCGCACTCTCTTCCAGCTTCTGTTGGAAGTTGCCAGTGGACTGCGTCATTTGCGAGAGCCGCTCCACAAACGTGGCCAGCATGCTGCGCATCTCGTTTTGCGCTTGCAGGGTCCTGGCTTTGGCGTCTTTTTGTTTGAAGATGACGTCTTTCAGGCGACGCTCCACGTCGTCCAGGCGACGCAGTGTCAAAGGTGGTGTGGATGCTTCCATCAACGCATCCATCTGGCCTTTGAGCCACTGTTCTTCCAGGCTCAGCTCGCCGATGTTTTCAAACACCAGGTGCAAAAGTTTGAGCAAGGTGGCACGCACTTCGGCCTGGTCTTCCGCTGCAAACGAGAGGCGGTGGCTGTAGTTCACCAGCATGAGTTTGGCAATGGCCACATCGGTACCGGGCTGGCGCAATGCCTTGACCAGGGTATCCGTCTGCTCGTTGAAACGCACATCGTCGTTGCCCAGCGCAGGCTGGGCGTATTCGATCAGCTTGCCGATCTGTGCCAAAAAATCTGTGGTGAGCGCAGCTGGTGCCACGCCGTTAGCAACCGGGTCGGCCACCGGACTGGCCACGCCACCACCCACGGCCCCCTCCGGGGCGTTGACAGGCACGAAGCCGCCATAGGCCATCAGCGCAGATTTCACACCATCCCAGCTCAGCCGGTCGATGGAGTAATCGAGCAAACCCTTCTGTTTTTGTTGCCCTGGCGTTTTGACGGGCAACGATTGGGCGATGTCTCGCAGGATGTCCGCCGGAAAATGCGGCACATGGGGAATGCCCGCGATCTCGTTGTAGATGGAGAGGTAATTGGCAGGGGTGGGAACCAGCTTGCGCGCGGTCAGCTGCTTGAGGGTTTCGCGGGCAATTTCAAAAGGTTTTTTGTCAGCCATGGCAGCACAGGTTCTACACAATGTTCAGGAAAGCACGTACAGCATCCACCGTGCGCCGGGGGTCCTCTTCGTGGGGCACATGCCCCAGATCGTCAAACACCACCAAGCTGGCATTTGGCAAGTCGCGCACAAACTTCTGGGCATTGTCCAGCGGAATCAACCGGTCTTGTGCACCCCAAATCACCAAGCTGGGTATTTTGAGGGTTTTGAGTCCATCTGTGTCGCCTGACAGACCCTGCTGAAACCGGTCGCGCAGCGCAGCCCGGTTGCCAGAGCGCAGTGTCAACTCGTAGTAACGGTCCACCAGGGCTGGCGTCACCTTGGCCGCGTCGCCATACACATTGCGCAGACTGCTCTGAATCACCCCCCGCGGCAATACGTACTCCATCACATGGCCCATCCCCGGCAAACGGGCCAGTTGGAAACCGATGGGCACGGATTGCGACACCAAGGGGTAGCCTGCCGAATCCACCAAAATCAGCTGGCTTACCCGCTGGGGCTGCGCCACCGCCGTAGCCCAGGCGATATGGCCCCCCAGCGAATTGCCAGCCAGTACGAAGGTGCGCACCCCCATGGCATCGAGCACCTGGGTGACGAACTGCACATAGGCAGCGATTGAATAGTCATGGGCCGGGTGGGGGCCGGTCAGGCCGAAACCAGGAAGATCAAAACGGATCACGCGGCGCTGGCCTTGCAGCGCGGCAGTCCAGCCATCCCAAGTGTGCAGGCTGGCAGAAGTCCCGTGCAGCAACACTATCGGATGGGGATCTTTGCGCGGCCCCTCATCACGCACATGCACCCGCATGCCAGCCACGTCCAGCCAGGTCGAGGGTGGTTGGGCCCAACGGACAGCCAGTTTGTCCACGCTGCGGTCCGGTGCCCAAGTAGCCAAGACACCCGCCACCAAAAACACCGCACAGCTGACAAGCACAACCAACACCAAACGCGAAAGGTATTTCATGGGAGCAACTGTACTCTTTCGTTCCCACCTTCGCGGACTCTAATAACCCTGTGCATAAATTTCTAATAAGCAACAAGTTATCCACAGTTTTTTTGAAAAAGGCAAAGTTACCCCCAATCGGGTAGCAAAACCAAAGCGCAGTCGCCCACATGGGTTCACACAATCTAAGTGCATGATTTTTATAAGGAAAAATGGCTTGTCCACACAAACTGGCTTTGCTTACCTACTACTACTATCTTTAAATAATGAATTTAGTTAAATAGCAGCGGACTTCTTTGGCGAGAAAGTGCACTCTTTTTTCTTTACTGAAAAAAGTTGTGTACATCTGCAAAACCAGGGCACCAAACCGTCGAAACAGCCCTGTCGATCAAGTAAGATTTGCCAGCTTTCGTTTCCCCCTCCGCAAAAACCGTCTTCATGCCAGCTCCTTCCGCAGGTTCAACCTCCATTTCCAAGCCCGCCAGCTTTGAAATCAAAAGCGCGCAGCTCCCTCTGGTAGCGCTGCTTTTGAAATCGGACAACTGGGTGCAGGTAGGGGTCGAATTGCAGCAGCAATACGGCAAAGACGGCGAAAGTGCTGATTTTTTTGACCACGATGCGCTGGTCATCGACTTTTCCCATCTGCCTGCAGACACCCCGGTGCAAGACATGGTGCCTTTGCTGAAGGTTTTGCGCTCGTGCAACCTGGTTCCGGTGGCTGTGCGCAGCGCCAGTGCCGCGTGGACGGCGGCGGCCCTGGCCGTGGGCCTGGTAGAAGCGTCGCCTGAAGTGGTGCGCGTGAAACAGGCCGAACCGCCTGCCAAGGTGACGGTGCAAGAAGTGGTCAAAGAGGTGGTGCGCGAAGTACCCGGTCCGGCCACCCTGGTCATTGACAAGCCCTTGCGTTCAGGCCAAAAGGTCTATGCCCGCGGTGGTGACCTGGTGGTGTTGGCCATGGTCAACCAGGGGGCGGAGATTGCGGCCGATGGCAATATTCACGTGTACGCACCACTGCGCGGCAAGGCCATGGCCGGTGCACGCGGCAACACCCAGGCGCGCATTTTTTCGCTGTGCCTGGAACCCGAGTTGGTGTCCATTGCGGGCGTGTACCGCACCAGTGAAAACGCCTTTCCCAAAGAGGTGCATGGCAAGGCGGCCCAGGTGCGGCTGAGCAGCGATGGACAGGAAAAATTGCTCATAGAGCCGCTGAAGGCCTGAGCGCATTTCAAACTTTTATCCCGAAAGCATTTCACCCATGGCAAAAATCATCGTGGTTACCTCTGGCAAGGGCGGCGTGGGCAAAACCACCACCAGCGCCAGCTTTGCAACCGGTCTGGCCCTGCGTGGCCACAAAACTGCCGTCATCGACTTTGACGTGGGCCTGCGCAACCTGGACCTGATCATGGGTTGTGAACGCCGCGTGGTGTACGACCTGATCAACGTCATTCAGGGCGAGGCCAACCTGAACCAGGCCCTCATCAAGGACAAACAATGCGACAACCTGTATGTGCTGGCCGCTTCGCAGACGCGTGACAAGGATGCGCTGACGCAAGACGGTGTGGAAAAAGTCTTGGCGGACCTGTCGGCCATGGACTTTGAGTTCATCGTGTGTGACTCACCCGCCGGCATTGAAACTGGCGCGCTGATGGCGATGCATTTTGCCGATGAAGCGCTGGTGGTGACCAACCCCGAAGTTTCGTCCGTGCGTGACTCGGACCGCATTTTGGGCATGCTGGCCAGCAAGACCAAGCGTGCCATGACTGGTGCAGAGCCGATCAAGGAACATTTGCTGATCACCCGCTACAACCCGGCGCGTGTGGACCAGGGCCAGATGTTGTCGCTGGAGGACATCCAGGACATTTTGCGCATCAAGCTGATCGGCGTGATTCCCGAGAGTGAATCGGTGCTGCAGGCCTCCAACCAGGGTGTGCCAGCGGTGCACATGCAGGGCAGTGATGTGTCCGAGGCCTACAAAGATGTGATCGACCGTTTCCTTGGGACTGACAAACCCCTGCGCTTTATCGAAGCCCCCAAGCAGGGCTTGCTCAAGCGTCTGTTTGGAGGCAAATAAGCCATGGCTTCTTTACTGTCTTTTTTCCTGGGTGAGAAGAAAAGCACGGCCAGCGTTGCCAAAGAACGCCTGTCGATTCTTCTGGCCCACGAGCGTTCAGGGCGCAACGCTCTGCAACCCGAAAAGCTCATGGAACTGCAGCGTGAGCTGGTGGCGGTGATCAGCAAATACGTCAAAATCAATCCGTCTGACATCAAGGTTATCCAGGGTCGCCAGGACAATCTGGAGACACTGGAAGTCAAGATTGAGTTGCCTGACGCGCGCTAATGCGTGTTTGCGTTTGCTATTGTATTGATAGCTATTGGCGCAGCATCCATGTGGACTGCAAGCCTTTTTGGCTTGTAATCAGGCCTGTACCAGGCGCAGCAGCGTGATCTCGGAAGGTGCGCCAAAGCGCTTCGGTGGACCCCAATAGCCGGTGCCCCGGCTGGTATAGACCCACAGATTGCCCAGACGGTTCAGCCCTGCGGTGAAGGGCTGCTGAAAACGCACAAAGTAGCCCCAGGGCCAAAACTGGCCACCGTGGGTGTGGCCCGAGAGCTGCAAATCAAAACCTGCCTGCTCTGCTGCCACCGCGCTGCGTGGCTGGTGGGCCAGCAGCAGCTTGAAAACAGCCTGGTCTGGCGCTTGGGCCAGGGCAGCGTGGGGGTCGCTGCGGTGGCTTTCATCAAAGTGGTGCGCCGTGTAGTCGGCCACACCGGCCACCACCAGCATGGCGTGTTCCGGGTCTTGTGTGCCACTGCTGTGGTGAATCACCACGTGTTCATTCATCAGCACCTGCACGCCGAGCCCACGCAGCGCATCGATCCAACCATGCGCACCCGAGTAGTACTCGTGGTTGCCGGTCACAAAAAAGGTGCCGTGGGTGGACTGCAATTGGGCCAGGGGTGCAATGTGCCGCCCCAGTTCCTTCACACTGCCGTCCACCAAATCGCCGGTGATAGCCACCATGTGTGCGCCCAGGCTGTTGACCCGGTCCACGATGCGTTGCAGGTAGTGTGTCTTGATGGTCGGCCCCACATGGATATCGCTGATCTGCGCCATGGTGAAACCATGCAGTGCAGTGGGCAGGTTGGCAATCTTCACATCCACCCGCACCACCGCCGCGGTGCGGCGTGCGTTCCAGAAACCCAGCATGGTCATGAGCCATGCGAGCAAAGGCACGGCCTGTGCGCTGGTGTGGCGCAAGGTGTCAAGGCGCAGCTCCAGACCCGAGGCCTGCACTCCCCATGCACCCAGCAACAGCACGTCACGCAAGAGTGTGAGCACCAGCAGTGAGGAAAACAGGCCCATGCAGAGCAGACCCGTCCACACGATGGCACTGCTCCACGGACCCCGTTTGCCGCTGCGCCCCATCAAGCCGCGTGGTACCAGCAAGGCAGACACCAGCAAAACACCGCCCAGGATCAAGGCTGCTGTGTCAGGAAGATCGGGCAACAGGCGCCAGGCAATCAGCCCGTGGAAGAGCAGGGAAATCAGGGTAACCGGGGCAAGTGCCATGGGGTGCGCCGCACCGGGGATCGGTGTGTGGCAGAGTGGAAAGCTACTTAGGTGGTGGGATACGGCGGGGCTTCAAGGGCCGTGGAACGCAATATTCTTTTCACGTGTGGTCAAGGAACAAGGAGGTTTGGCCCATTGCCCCCTCCGCCCCAAACCGCCGCTCACTGAAGTGCACACCGCCAGATTCCACCCGCAGCACACTGCAGGCCCGTGTGCCATAAGCGGGGGTGGCGATAAACACCGCCGAGAGCGCACGCTCCAATTCCAGAGGGACCCCGGTATGCGGCAATTCACCGTCTTCTGCCAGGGTACGTGACTGCAGCAAGGGCCAGAGGTGCTCATCACGCGTTGCACCGCGCGCCACACACGCCGCCAAGCCGGTGCTGAGCTGACGTAACTTGGGCCAGGGGGTGTGGAAATCCGCATTGGAAACGGCACCCATGCCAGGTTGCAGGGTCACGATGCGGGCGCCGCGGCTTTCCAGGCCCAAGAGGGTGTGGCCGTCAAACACCAGCAAGTTAAAGGGGTTGTAGGCGCTGGCGTGGGCTTGCAGGGTGCGCAAGTACGCGCCGGCATCCAGTGGGCTTTGCAGAAAATCGGTAACCAGTTGGCCCCGCGTGGGCGCGTCCTTGCGGGCTGGTACCGCACTGCGGTAGTTGGTGAGGGCGGCGAGGCGGCCGCCGGGGCCCACTCCCAGCCAGGTGCCCCCCGCGTGTACATCGCGCCCGGCCAGAATGGATGCACCAACCCAGTGGTGCAGGGGTTCGGCCGGGCGGGCATAGAACTCGTCGCGGTTGCCGAGCAGCAGCAGCGGGGTGGCACTGCCCGGCTGCCAGTTCCAGGCGATCAGGCACATGGGCCAGACCTCAGGGGGCAGAGGTCAGGGACAAAGCGGTGCGGTCCACCACGCGGCGCAGCACAAAGCTGCTGTGGACGCCGGTCACACCCTCAATGCGGGTGAGCTTGTTGAGCAGCAGGGACTGGTAGTGGTCCATGTCACGTACCGCCACCTTGATCTGGTAGTCCGCGTCCTGCCCGGTGATGAGCAGGCATTCCAGCACTTCAGGCAGCACGGCGACACTGGCTTCAAAGTTGGCAAAGCGCTCGGGGGTGTGGCGGTCCATGGAAATGTGAACAATGGCCAGCAGCGCGAGGCCGAGCTTTTTGGCGTCCAGCAGGGCGCGGTAGCCGACGATGAGGCCCGATTCTTCGAGTGCACGCACGCGGCGCAGGCAGGGCGAGGGGGAGAGTCCGATGCGATCGGCCAGGTCCTGGTTGTTGATGCGGCCGTCGGTCTGCAGGATGTCCAAAATTTGCTGGTCGTAGCGGTCCAGTTTCATGTAAATGCCCAGATAAGTGGTGGTTTGAGCAGAGTATGCCAAAAACAGCGCTAACACGCGCAACAACGCAATAGCCTGCCGGCGTGCACGGCCTACACTGGAGGCCTCTGTCACCCACAGCCCAGCAGCACCAAGGTCTACCTACCCCACGCCGCGCAGGCCGCCCCACAAGGGCAGCTTCAGCACCCCAACAGCCCCAGGCCCACCAAAACCTGGGGCTTTTTGGCTTCTAGCCCCCGTGGAATGTGCGCCAATAGCTATTAAAACAATAGCAAAAGGGCCCCGTAGGGCCCTGGTCCAGGGGCTGCTGGCCCTCAGTGTCGCAGGCCTTCGGCCTGCATGGCCGCCACCACGGCGGGGCGGGCGGCCACGCGGGCGCGGTAGGCCAGCAGTGTGTCCAGGCCGGCAAGGTCCACCCCCACCAGACGTGCCCAATTGCTCACGGTGAACAGGTAGGCATCGGCCACGGTGAAGGTGTTGCCCATCAGGTAGTCCTTGCCCGCCAACTCGCCGTTGACCCAGCCCAAGCGCGACAGCAGCTGGGTTTTGGTGGCGGTTTTGACCTCCTCGGGGGTGGCAGGGTTGAACAGGGGCGAGAAGTTCTTGTGCAGCTCGGTACCAATGAAGGTGAGCCACTCCTGCAGCTTGTAGCGTTCGAAAGTGCCGTGGGCCGGGGCCAGGTGTTTGTCTGGCACCAGGTCGGCCAGGTACTGCACGATGGCCGGGCCTTCGTGCAGGGTGCGGCCGTCGTCCAGCACCAAAAAGGGCACATAGCCCAGCGGGTTGATGGTGTAGAAATCGGTGCCGTCGGGGGTTTTGTGGGTCTTGGTGGGGGTGAGGATGCCCTCGTAGGCCAAGCCCGCTTCGTGCAACACGATGTGGGGCGACAGCGAGCAGGCGCCGGGGGAGTAATAAAGCTTCATGCGAGTCCTTGTGCGGTGCTGGAAAGCCACCCCGGCACGCTGCCGGGAGCCAGCGTGCATGCTACTGCGTGGCTCAGGCCCGCGCGGCCATGCGGATCATGTTGGCGGCCTTTTCGGCAATCATGATGGTGGGGGCGTTGGTGTTGCCGGTCACCAGGTCCGGCATGATGGACGCGTCCACCACGCGCAGGCGCTGCAGGCCGTGCACACGCAGCTCGGCATCCACCACGGCCATGGGATCGCTGGCCGGGCCCATCTTGCAGGTGCCAATGGGGTGGTACTCGGTGTCGGAGTGATCGCGCAAAAATTGCTTGATTTGGGCGATGTTGTTGCGCTCGATGGGGTAGAGCATCTGGCCACGGCAGGCCTGCAGGGCCGGTGCCTGCATGATGTCAAAGCCCATTTGGGTGCCACGCACCAGCGTGTCCAAATCATCGGGGTCCTGCAGGTAGGCAGGGTCGATCAGCGGGGCATCGGTGGGTTTGGCGCTTTGCAAGGTGACGCTGCCACGGCTTTTGGGCCGCATGAGCGTGACGTGCAAGGTGTAGCCGTGGCCCAGGTGGGCCTTGCGCGTGTGGTCGTCCACGATGCCGGTGCAGAACGCGAGCTGGATGTCGGGCGCTTCCACATCCGGGCGGGTTTTCATGAAGGCCTGCGATTCGGCCACATTGGTGGTGATCCAGCCGGTGCGCTGCTTGCGCCACTCGAACACCGACTTCACCATGTTGAGCGCACCCTTGGCCGAGAAGCCAAGCGTCGCATCCTGTTGCTGCGTGCGGTAGATCAACACCGTGGTCACATGGTCCTGCAGGTTTTGGCCCACGCCGGGCAGCACGTGGCGAACCGGAATGCCGTGTGCCCGCAGGTGCTCGGCCGGGCCCACGCCCGAGAGCATGAGGATGTGCGGCGAACCAAAGGCACCGCTGCTGAGCACCACTTCGCGCCGGGCGCGCACCTCCAGCGTCTGGCCCTGATGCAGGTATTGAACGCCCACGGCGCGCTGGTCGCCGTCGCCACCTTCCAGCAGCACCTTGCAGGTGTGGGCGTGGGTGAGGATGGTGAGATTGGGCCGGTTGCGGTGGGGGGTGATGTAGGCCTTGGCCGCACTCCAGCGTTCGCCGTCTTTTTGGGTCACCTGGGCGGGCGCACAGCCCCACTGTTGGGCACCGTTGTAGTCAGGCGTGCGCGGCAGGCCCTGGCTTTCGCAGGCGTCCAGAAAGGCCTGGTTGAGCGGGCTGGGGCTGCGCAGGTAGCTCACGTTGAGCGGACCGCCGGTGCCGCGGAAGTCGTTGGCACCAAAACACTGGTTGTGCTCGGACTGCTTGAACAGCGGCAGCACATCGCGGTAGCTCCAGCCGGGGTTGCCCAGGCCGGCCCAGCGGTCGTAGTCGTAGGCATTGCCACGGGTGTAGACCATGGCATTGAGCGAGCTGCTGCCGCCCATGACCTTGCCACGCGGTGCAAAGCCGCGCCGCCCGCCCAGGCCGGGCTGGGGCACGCTCTCGAAGTTCCAGTTGAAGATGCCCAGTGGCGCCGTGGCGGCAAAGCCCAGTGGCGCGTGGATGAAGGCGCTGGTGTCCGGGCCACCGGCTTCGAGCAGGCAGACGGAGACCGCCGGGTTCTCGCTCAGGCGGCTGGCCACCACACAACCGGCGGAACCGCCGCCGACAACGATGTAATCAAATTCTTGGGAAGACATGGGGTTCACTCTTGGTAACTCGGGTCAATGCGGTTGAGCTTGCGGATCAGGGCAGGCCAGACAAAGGAGCCACCCAGTCCACCGGTTTGCACCCGCATGGCTTCGCTCACGCCTTGCACAATCTGCGGGTTCACGTGTGTGAGCTCTCCACCGGCTTGGGCGCCGATCTGGATCTGGCAGGTGGCCTCGAAGGTGTACATGCTCAAAAACGCGTCGGCAATGGTTTTGCCCACCACCAGCAGGCCATGGTTGCGCAGCACCAGAAAGTTGGCTTGGCCCAGGTCGGCCTGCAGGCGCGGCTTTTCTTCGTCGCGGAAGGCCACGCCTTCGTAGGCGTGGTACGCCAGCGAGGCCAGCACAAAGGTGGACTGCTGGCTCAGCGGCAAGATGCCGGCCTTTTGCGCGCTCACGGCCACGCCCGCACGGGTGTGGGTGTGCAGCACGCAGCCGGCGTTTTCGCGCGCCTCGTGCACGGCGCTGTGGATCACAAAACCGGCAGGGTTGACGGGGTAGGGCGAGTCGATCAGCTTGTTGCACTGCTGGTCCACCTTGACCAGGCTGCTGGCGGTGATCTCGTCAAACATCAGCCCATAGGGGTTGATGAGAAAGTGGTGTTCGGGCCCGGGAATGCGGGCGCTGATGTGGGTAAAAACCAGATCGCTCCAGCCATAGTGCGCTACCAGCCGGTAGCAGGCGGCCAGGTCCACGCGCAGCTTCCATTCTTCGGCGCTGACCTGCGATTGCACAGACGGTGTTCCCATGCGGTGTCTCCTGCGGTTGGGGGAGTGGCCACATTAACCGCCACGCACGCCGGAAACTGTCGTCCGGGGGGCAATTTAGGGAAAGCTCTAGGGCGAAATGGGGGCGGGACTCCAAAACCGCATGCCGTGGCGTTGAGCGCCGTCTCAGTTCAGGCGTGCCTGGCGAAATTCGCTGGGGCTTTGCCCAGTGCGCTCGCGGAACACGCGGCTGAAGTGCGAGAGGTTGTTGAAACCCCAATGCAGCGCAATGTCGGTGATGGGGCGTGCTGCAGGGCCCACCTGTTGCAGCTCGCGCAGGCAGGCATCCAGCCGCAGGTGCTGGATGTAGCTGGCCAGCGTGTGGGGCTCGTCGGCAAAGGCGTTGTAGAGGTGGCGCTTGCTGCAGTTGAGCGCGGTGGCAATCTGGTCCACCGAGAGATCAGGGTCGCGCAGGTGCAGCGCCACGTGGTGGCGAATCCGGTCCTTGAGCGCCTCGCGCTGGGTTAGCGGCGTGTGTTGCCCTGCCAGTTCGATCAGCGACAGCCGCACCAGTTGGGTGACCAGTTCGCCCGCACCCCGGGCGGCATCGGCACTCATGTTAGGCAGCTCTTCAAAGGTGCTGCGCATGGTGGTCAGGGCCACGCGTGCGATGCCGGTGGCGCCGCCCACGGGCCGGGCCATCAAGGTGTCCAGACGCAGGCCCTGGCCCGCCAGCTGGGCTTTGGGCACCATCACGATCAGGTGCTCCACCCGCTCGGGGTTGGCAATCAGGTAGTCGGCGGTGGTGTCGTAAATGGTCCAGGCGCCGGGGCCTACCCAGGCTTGGCGGCCCGATTGCTCGACACCGGCACGCCCGCGCAAGGGGGCCACGATCTTCAAGTAACCCTCATCGCTGGCACGCACCATGTCCATGGTGCGAACCACGCGGTGGCGGTTGGCCTCCAGCCGGGTCAGGATCAGGTCACCCGCGCGCCCGCTGCTCAGATGGCCGTCAAAGTCGGTGTCGCCGTACAGGTCGGAGCGCAGGCCGCCAAAGTGTTTCCATACCCACTCACACCACAGCGGCGCGCGCTCCTGGGGCGCGAAGTCGTCAGTGCTCATGGCCCGTGCCGCCAGGGGGCGAGGGGGCGCAACAGGGGCTGGGGCGTGCATGGTGCATGCATTATGGGCGGCCCCCCGCGTTTTGGCGCAGCCAGGCGCCAAGGGTTATCCCTAGCGGGCTTGCGCGTTTGTGCAAGCGCTTTGTGCACGGCCAGCACAGCCAGACGTGGGCCCTTTTTCTACGATGCAGATTCCTTAAAAAACCCCGCATTGCGCAGGAGACACCATGGTCCAGAACACAAAACGCACCTTGCTCAAAGGTGCCGCCGCCGCGGCCGGTGCCGCCGCCTTTGCCCCGCACCTGCTGGCCGCCCAGCCTCCGGTGCGTATCGGCTACAGCATGTCGCGCACCGGCCCCTGGACTGGTGGTGCCCAGGTGAGCCAGGAGCCCAACTACTTGCTGTGGGCCGAACAGCAAAACGCGCTGGGCGGGCTGGATGTGAAGGGGGTGCGCCGCCCGATCGAGCTAATCAGCTCCGACGACCGCAGCGATACCGAAACCGTGGTGCGCACCTACGAAAAACTCATGGGCAGCGACAAAGTGGACCTGGTGCTCCCACCCTGGGGCAGCAACGCCAACTTTGCCGTGGCCCCGTTGGCCAACCGGTTTGGCTACCCCTTCCTCGCACCTACGGCCTTGTCCAAGCGCCTGGTGGAAATGAAGTTGCCGTATTTCTTCCTGCTCTTGCAGCAGCCCAAACCCATGTGCGAGGCGCTGGTGGACATGCTCAAGGCCAGTGGTGCCAAAACCGTGGCCGTGGTCTATGTGGATGACCTGTTTGGTCTGGAAAACTACGCCGCCTTGCGCGTCGCGCTACAAGGCAGTGGCATCAGCATGGTGGAGGACAAGAGTTACCCCGCGGGCGTGAAAGACCTGTCACCGGTGCTGCGTTCCATGAAGGACAAGAACCCCGATGCCTTCGTCGGTTTCACCTACCCGCCCGACACCATCCTGGCGAGCAAACAGGCCAAGGAGGTGGGCTTCAACCCCAAGTTCTTCTACGCCTCGGTGGGCACAGCCTTCCAGCTCTACAAAAATGTGATGACGCCGGCCGGTGCCGAGGGTGTGCTGGGCATGGGCTCGTGGAATGGCAAGACCAGCCCCGGTGCCAAGGCCTACTTTGACGCGCACACCAAGAAGTTTGGCGGCAAGGAACCTGACCGCTGGGCCAGTGGCGCGACCTGGGCTGGGCTGGAAATCTTGACGGCTGCCGTGGCCAAGGTGGGGTTGGACCGCAAGGCCCTGCGCGACTACATTGCCGCCGGTGCGCACAAAACCATTCTGGGCGATATCCAGTTCACCGGCAGTGAAAACACCGCTACGCCGGGCACCGTCGGCCAGTGGCAGAACGGCGAGTTTGAGGTGGTGTGGCCCAAGAAGCTGGCCACGGCGGCTTTGAACCCCAACAAACCGGTCTGGAAGTAAGGCGCCCATGGGATTGGCGTCGTGGTTGGAGTTGTTGGCGTCGGGCCTGATCACCGGGGGCATTTACGCCCTGGTGGCGCTGGGCCTGAACCTACAGTACGGGCTCATGCGCATCCTCAACATTGCGCATGGCGAGTTTTTGATGGTGGGGGCTTACCTGACCTGGATGGCGCACACCAGCTTGGGCTGGTCGCCGTTGTGGATGGTGCCGATCTCCTTTGCCGTGATGATGGTGCTGGGCCTGGTGATCCACTGGCTGTGCTTTCGGCGCCTCAACGCCACTTCGCCCAACCTCGACATTTTTGAGGCGCGCGGGCTGATGGTGGCCTTTGGCTTGATGTTTCTGGTGCAGAACTTTGCCTCGTACATGTGGGGCGGGGACTTGCGCGGGTATGACTACCTGGCTGAGCCGGTGAAGCTGGGCGAGGCTCAGTTTGCCGGCAACAAGCTGCTGGTGTTTGCACTGGCACTGGTGTTCAGCCTGGCGCTGATGTTGGTGCTGCGGCTCACCTTGCTGGGCAAAGGTGTGCGTGCCCTCATGCAGTCGCCCACCGGGGCGCAGTTGGTGGGCATCGACACCAAACGCCTGCACCCGCTGATGTTTGGCATCGGCCTGGGGCTCTCGGGCGTGGCGGGTTGTTTGCTGTCCATGGCCTACACCATCACGCCCAGCATGGGTGAGCCCTACACCGTGACTGCGTTGATCGTCATCACCCTGGGCGGCTTTGGCAGCATGGGTGGTGCGCTGGCCGGTGGCTTGTTGTTGGGGGTGGTGGAGGCGCTGGGCATGCACTTCAGCAACCCTTCGCTCAAGGCCTTGTTGTCTTACGGCATTTTTATAGCGGTTCTGCTGTTGCGGCCCCGCGGACTGTTTGCGAAATGAGTGGCCTGATGAACAACCGCCAAGTGCTGGTGCGTGATCTGCTGGTCTTGCTGGCATTTGCGGGGTGGGCTTTGGCCCTGCCGCACTATGGCAGCGAGTTTGTGGTGTCCATGGCACTGACCTGCCTGATGTACGTGGCCCTGTCGTCAAGCTGGGGCCTGTTTTGCGGCAGTACGCGTTACCTGTCGCTGGCCACCTCGGCCTTCTTTGGCATAGGCGCCTACACCAGCGCATTGGTGCTGGAGCAGCTGGCTTGGTGGCAGGCCGTGGCACTGGGTGCGGGGCTGGCCACATTGGTGGCGGTGGTGATGGGAGCGGCCGTGCTGCACCTGCGCGGCACCTACTTTGCGGTGCTGACCTTCGGCATGACGGAGTTGATTCGCCACGCGGTGACCTACTTTGAAAAGTCGGTCACTGGCACCGTAGGCCGCGTGCTGATGGTGGTGCCCGAGCGCGACACGATTTACCTCACGGTGCTGTTGCTGGCGGTGCTGGCGGTGTTGTGCTCCATCGTGTTGCGGCGCAGCCGCTTGGGGCTGGCACTGCTGGGCATAGGGGCCGACGAGCAGCGGGCACAGACACTGGGCGTGAACACACGCATGGTGAAAGTGGCCGGGTTTGCATTGACCGCGGCGTTTGCCGGTGCCGTCGGCGCCGCCATGTCGGTGCGCTGGACCTATATCGATCCGCACACGGTGTTCAACCCCTTCATTGGTTTTCAGACCGTGTTGATTGCCTTGATTGGGGGCGCCGCCACGCTGTGGGGCCCGCTGATTGCGGCGATTGTGTTCAGTGTGCTGGCCGAAACATTGCGCCTGCAGTTTCCGCAGATTTACATGATGTCGCTGGGCATTCTGCTGATCCTGAGCGTGTTGTATTTGCCCGGGGGCCTGGCGTCGCTGCGCTGGCGCACCTTTGTCGACTGGGGGCGCAACAGCCAGCAGTGGCTGCGTGGCTTGGGCCGCAAGGAGAAGCGCCATGTCTGAGGTCTTTCTGCAAGCCCAGGACATCACGGTGCGTTTTGGCGGCCTGACGGCAGTGGATGGCGTGAGTGCCAGCTTTTGCGCCGGCGAGTTGGTCGGCATCATCGGCCCCAACGGTGCGGGCAAGACCACATTTTTCAACGCCATCTCTGGCGTGACACCCCCCACCTCGGGCCAGCTCACGGCCGGCGGCAAACGCCTGGATGGCCGGGCGCCGCACCACTACGCGGCGGCTGGCGTGGCGCGCACCTTCCAGACTCCGCGGGTATTTGCCGACATGCCGGTGGTGGCCAATATCGAATTCGGCCTGAAGTTTGCCGGACGCAAGCGTGAAGGGCCGTGGCACCTGCGGGATGCGACGAGCATTCTGGAGCTGATCGGCCTGGCGCACCTGGCCGCGCTGCCGGCCGCGGCCATCACACCGTCGCAGCAGCGCCTGCTGGAAATTGGCATGGCGCTGGCCACACGCCCGCGCATGCTGCTGCTGGACGAAGTGGCGGCGGGCCTGACCGAATCGGAGGTGGAAGCGATGGCGCAGTTGATACGCCGCATGCGTGACGAACTGGACCTGACCGTGGTGTGGATTGAACACGCGGTGACCACACTCTTGCGTCATGTGGAGCGCGTGATCGTGCTGCACCAGGGCCGCAAGATTGCCGACGGCACACCGGCTGAGGTGGTGCGCAATGCGGAAGTGATTGAAGCCTACCTAGGTGACGAAATGGCCGAGCCTGCAGGAGCCCCCGCATGATGTGGTTTGAACCCACCCCCTTTGTGCTGGGCGGTACCACCCGCGCGCATTTGCAGGTCAAGGGCTTGCATGCGGGCTACGGCGCGTTTCTGGTGCTGCGCAATTTGTCGCTGGAGATCAAGCCTGGCCTCACGGTCATCCTGGGGCCCAATGGCGCGGGCAAAACCACGCTGCTCAAGGCCTTGTCGGGCCTGATCGCGCGCCAGGGCGAGGTGTTGCTGAGCGGCGAAGACCTGCCCACCAAGACCAATGAGATTGTGCAGCGTGGCATGGCGCTGGTGGCCGAGGGCCGCCAGCTGTTTCCGCAGATGACGGTGACCGAAAACCTGGAGCTGGGCGGCTGGTTGTGCAGCAAGGCCGAACGTGCACGCCGCTTGGAGCAGGCCTTTGTCGACTTCCCCAAGCTGCGCGAGCGCACCCAGCAACTGGCCGGCACCATGAGTGGTGGCGAGCAACAAATGGTGGCGGTAGCGCGCGCCATGATGAGTGCGCCGCGCCTCTTGATGCTGGACGAACCCTCGCTGGGCCTGGCGCCCAAGATGGTGGACGAGTTGCTGGCGATTGCCCGGCGCATTGCCGATGCGGGCACCACCGTGCTGATGGTGGAGCAGAACGTGAAGAAGGCGCTGGCCGTTGCCGACCGTGGCTATGTGCTGGAGCGCGGCACGCTGGTGGCCAGCGGACCTGCCGCCTTGCTGGCGCGCTCCAGCGTGATCCGCGAAGCCTACCTGGGCGCCCCGGCTGCTACAGCCACACCCAAGCCTTGATTTTGAATTCCCCCATTTCCAGAATTTTTAGGAGAACCCCATGTCCGATTTGTCCATGCTGATCAATGGCCTCAAAGTCACCGCCGAGAAGGGCGCCACCTTTGAGCGGCGCAACCCCTTGGACGGCAGCGTGGCCACACGTGCCCCCGCCGCCTCGGTGGCCGACGCCGTGATGGCCGCCGATGCCGCGGCCGAGGCCTTCAAGACCTGGAGCCAGACCGGCCCCGGCGAGCGCCGTGCGCTGTTGCTCAAGGCCGCCGATGCGCTGGAAGCCAAGACGCCGCAGTTCATTGAAGCCGTGGGCGCCGAGACCGGTGGCACCGGCATGTGGGCCGGCTTCAACGTGCACCTGGCCGCCGGCATGATCCGCGAGGCCGCGTCGCTGACCACGCAGATCAGTGGCGAGGTGATTCCGTCCGACGTGCCCGGCAGCCTGGCCATGGGTGTGCGCCAGCCCGCCGGTGTGGTGCTGGGCATTGCACCGTGGAACGCGCCCATCATCCTGGGTGTGCGCGCCATTGCCACGCCGCTGGCATGCGGCAACACGGTGATCTTCAAGGGCAGCGAGAACTGCCCGCGCACCCACCAGCTCATCATCGAAGCATTTGCCGACGCCGGTTTCCCGGCGGGTGTGGTGAACTACATCACCAACGCCCCGGCCGATGCCGGTGCGGTGGTGGAGGCCATCGTGGCGCACCCGGCGGTGCGCCGGGTCAACTTCACGGGCTCCACCAAGGTCGGCAAGATCATTGCGATGACCTGCGCCAAGTACTTGAAGCCCGTGGTGCTGGAGCTGGGTGGCAAAGCGCCGCTGGTGATTCTGGACGACGCGGTGATCGAGGACGCGGTGAACGGCGCGGCCTTTGGCTGTTTTGCCAACAGCGGGCAGATTTGCATGTCCACCGAACGCATCATCGTGGACCAGAAGATTGCCGATACCTTCACCAAGCAGTTTGCCGCCAAGGCCGCGGCCTTGCCCGTGGGTGACCCGCGCAAGCCGGACCCGGTGGTGCTGGGCTCGGTGATTGGCATGAACACCGTGGAGCATTGCAACGCGCTGATCGACGACGCACTGGCCAAGGGCGCCAAGCTGCTGTGTGGTGGCAAGGCCAGCAACACACTGATGGCCGCCACGGTGCTGGACCATGTGACGCCCGCGATGCGCATCTACCACGAGGAAACCTTTGGCCCGGTGAAGTGTGTGGTGCGTGTGAATGGGGTGGAGGAGGCTGTGGCCTGCGCCAATGACAACGAGTACGGGCTGTCGTCCGCCGTGTTTGGTGCGGACATCGCACGGGCCTTCAACGTGGCGCGCCGCATCGACTCCGGCATCTGCCATGTGAACGGCCCCACGGTGCACGACGAAGCGCAAATGCCGTTTGGTGGCGTGAAGGGCAGTGGCATGGGCCGCTTTGGTGGCAAGGCCGGTGTGGCCGAGTTCACCGAGCTGCGCTGGATCACGCTGCAGACCACACCGCGGCACTACCCGTTCTGAGTGCGGCCCGGCAGCACGCTAGTTTGCTATTAAATTAGTAGCTGTTTGCGCAATATCCATGCGGGTTATGGCCCTGTTTGGCACTTAAACGCTGCCCAAACGGGGTGCTGCCCACAGCACCTGGTCCACCACGGCCTGCACGCCGCGGCGCTGGCGCTCTTCAATCAGCTGGCCTTGCTCGTCAAACGCCTTGCCGGCTGAGCCCAGCGCAAATTGTTTGGGCGCCAGCCAGCAGTGCAGGGCCAGCAACAGTGGCTGCAAATGGCTGAGTGAGCGCAGACCTCCGAGGGCGCCGGGTGACGCACTGAGCAAGCCCACCACCTTGCCGGCAAACGGCTTCTCGCCATCGGCCCAGACCGGGTGGCCCTTGACCGGGCTGCTGGCCCAGTCCAGCGTGTTTTTCAGCAGGCCGGTGTAGCTGCCGTTGTACTCGGGCGAGACGATGATCCAGGCCGGGTGCGCATCCATGATTTCCTTGAGTCGGATCACGTCGGCTGGCGTGCCCGTGGCCTCCAGGTCGGCGTTGTAGAGCGGGATGTTGAAGTCGCTCAGTTCCAGGTGCGTAACGTCTGCACCGGCCTCGCGGGCCAGGGCGGCGGCCACGTGGGCGAGGCGGCGGTTGAAGGACTGTTGGCGGGTGCTGCCGGCGAAGATCAGGAGTTTGGTCATGGCTTGGATTGTCACCAAGAAGGACTCTTTGTGTTCGCCCACGGCAGGGGGGGGGTATGCGTTTTGCTTCGTGTCCCCCGGGCCGTGAAGGCCCTCCTCCTTTACCTACGCAAAACGCATACCCCACCCCTGCCGCTCGATGCCTCGCATGCCAATGGTTGCGTGCGAACACGGTGGGGGATCAAGTGGGGTGGGTGCTCTGCAAAGTGAGGTCAAGGAGGAGGCCCCTCACGGGCCGGGGGACACGAACGGCGCAGAGTACCCGCCCCGCTTGATCTGGAGGTAACACCACCCAACAAAAACCCAAGAACCCACAGCGTGCCAAAAAATCAGGCACCCGGTAAAATCACGCCCTTCCCCCTCACTTGGCGCAGACCCTCCTTGTCTTTGGCGCGCCCGAATAGACCACCATGTTGTACCCACAAGATTTCGATGTCATCGTCGTCGGCGGCGGCCATGCCGGCACCGAAGCTGCGCTTGCTGCTGCCCGCATGGGCAGCAAGACGCTGCTGCTCTCCCACAACATCGAAACCCTGGGCCAGATGAGCTGCAACCCCAGCATCGGCGGCATTGGCAAGGGCCACCTGGTCAAAGAGGTGGACGCCATGGGCGGCGCGATGGCGCTGGCCACGGACGAGTCGGGCATCCAGTTCCGCATTCTCAACAGCAGCAAGGGCCCGGCTGTGCGTGCCACGCGCGCCCAGGCCGACCGCGTGCTCTACAAAGCCGCCATCCGCCGCATGCTGGAGAACCAGCCCAACCTCTGGTTGTTCCAGCAGGCGGTGGACGACCTGATGATCGAAGGTGACCGCGTGGTCGGCGCCGTGACCCAAGTGGGCATCCAGTTCCGCGCCAAGACCGTGGTGCTGACGGCCGGTACCTTCCTGGACGGCAAGATCCACGTGGGCCTGAACAACTACGCTGCCGGCCGGGCAGGGGACCCGCCTGCCGTATCGCTATCCGCCCGCCTGAAAGAACTCAAGCTGCCGCAGGGCCGCCTGAAGACCGGCACGCCGCCGCGCTTGGATGGCCGCAGCATTGATTTCAGCAAATGCATCGAGCAGCCCGGCGATGGCGTGCCCGGTGGCATGAGCGATGTGATGCCCGTGGCCAGCTTCATGGGCAATGTGGCCATGCACCCGCAGCAAGTGCCGTGCTGGATCACCCACACCAACGAACGCACACACGACATCATCCGCTCCGGCTTTGACCGCAGCCCCATGTTCACCGGCAAGATCGAGGGCGTGGGCCCACGCTATTGCCCGAGTGTGGAAGACAAGATCAACCGCTTTGCCGACAAGGACAGCCACCAGATCTTTCTGGAACCCGAAGGCCTGACGACCCACGAGTATTACCCCAACGGCATCAGCACCAGCCTGCCGTTCGACATCCAGTACGAGCTGGTACGCAGCATGGCCGGGCTGGAGAACGCGCACATCCTGCGCCCGGGTTATGCCATCGAATACGACTACTTTGACCCGCGCAGCCTGAAGAGTAGCTTCGAGACACGGCAGATCCAGGGGCTGTTCTTTGCCGGGCAGATCAACGGCACCACGGGTTACGAAGAGGCGGCGGCGCAGGGCATGTTCGCCGGCATCAATGCTGCGCTGCAGGTGCGCGCCCTGGGTGGTGGTGATGTGGCGCGCAGTGCCGCAGGGACTGCCAGCTACACGGGCGACAGCTGGTTGCCCGGCCGCGACCAGGCCTACCTGGGTGTGCTGGTGGACGACCTGATCACCAAGGGCGTGACCGAGCCCTACCGCATGTTCACCAGCCGGGCCGAGTTCCGCCTGCAGCTGCGCGAAGACAACGCCGACGCCCGTTTGACCGAAGTGGGGCGTGAATTGGGCTTGGTGGACAACGCCCGTTGGGATGCCTTCAGCCGCAAGCGCGATGCTGTTTCACGTGAAACAGAACGCCTGCGCAGCATCTGGGTGAACCCGCGCAACCTGCCGGCCGAAGAGTCGGAGCGGGTGTTGGGCAAGTCCATCGACCACGAATACAACCTGGCCGACCTGCTGCGCCGCCCCAATATTAGTTACGCCGCGCTCATGTCGCTGGACCACGGCAAGTACGCCAACCGCGACCTGGCGCCGCCTGTTTCACGTGAAACCGTGGACGCGGCGCTCAGTGTGGAAGTGGCCGCGCAAGACGCCTTTGTGGCGGCCGTGGTGGAGCAGGTCGAGATTGCCGCCAAGTACTCCGGCTACATCGACCGCCAGAAGGACGAAGTGGAACGCGCCGCCCACTACGAGAACCTGCGCCTGCCGGCCGAGCTGGACTACATGCAGGTGGGTGCTTTGAGTATTGAAGCCCGTCAGCGTCTCAACAAGTACCGTCCGGAAACCTTGGGCCAGGCCTCGCGCCTGTCTGGCATCACGCCCGCCACCATTTCGCTCTTGTTGATCCACCTGAAGAAGGGCAACTTCCGCGGCTTTGCTGAAAAAGTGGCAGCGTAAACTAGCCCCTTTTTCCAACGCGCCTGGGAGGGCTGTGTATGCCGCGTGCGATTGTGCTGGTGCTGACATTGGTGGGGATTCTGGTGATCCCCTTGATGCTCAAGAAGTGCGCTGCCCCCACAGCGCCGCAGGTTGCGGTGGCCCCCTCGGGTGCGCCACTTACGCCTGCCGCCAGTGCTCCGGAGCCCGTGGGTAATAAACCGATTGTGTATGGCCTGACCTTTGGCCTGGACCCGCTGGAAGACAACGGCCCCAAAGACGTGGCGAACATGGTCTGCGACGCGGGTGAATCCACGCTGGACCGCGCCTACAAAGGCGCTTGCAACCCCAATGTGGGCGACACCAGCTGCCGCATCGTGCTGCCGGTGCTGTGCATCAAGAAGGGCGATTTGCCCCGGCCCAGTGGCCTGAGTGGTGGTGGCTGGACGCGTGGCGAACTCGCTGCCACCCAGGCCGTGATGGGCGCCACGCTGGATTCCGAGATGAAAGCCCATGTGATGTGTGAACGCGAGCTGGGCCCCGGTTGGCGTATGGCCACCTTTGCTGACGGTGGCAATTACCTGGACGACCAGCATTACGACCACGAAGACCGCGGCGATGTCTGGGCCCTGCAAGGCAAGTTGGGCCCCGGCATTGGCGGCCATGGCCGCTACTGGGTGCATTCGCAGGGCCAGACGGCCAACTGCTGGGATTGACCCCCATGCAACTTGCCCGCGTTGTGATAGCGGCTGCCTGGCTGGTGCTGCTGGGTACCTCGGTGCAGGCTGAGGTGTTCAAGTGCAAGGCCGCGGACGGCAAGGTCGTGTTCAGCGACCACGCCTGTGCCGCGGACCAAGCCAGTTCCACCGTGCCGGGTATCACCAAGTCTGCGCCCAAGCCCGTGCCCCCGGCGGAGCCGACGACTGCCTTGGAGCAGGCCAAGCGCCAGCAAGTGCAGGCTGGCCTCAGCCCGCAGTGCCAAGTGCTGGGTGACAAGGCCTCTCAGCTGTTGCGCTCCGAGGCCGGGCTGGAAGAGATCAAGCGCGCGGTATCCGAGTTTGAAGCCCAATGCGGCGACCAGGTCGAGAAAGCCTGGCGTGCCGCGGGGCAGGCTCGCCCCACCGGCAAACCCGACGCTGCCAGCTGCCGCATGCTGCGCCAGGTGCGCGATGACGCCAAGGCCCGGCTGGCCAAGATGACTGACAAGGAAAAGATGGATTACGCAAAACTACAGAACGAGGTGTCCGTTGCCTGCCCCTAAGTTGAACCACCGCGAGGTGCTGGCCCAGTCGCTGCCCGGCATGGGCCTGGCGCTGAGCGATGCCCAGATCACCGCATTGCTGGACTACCTGGCCCTGATCGCCAAGTGGACCAAGGTCTACAACCTGACCGCCGTGCGCGACCCCGACGAGATGCTGACGCACCACCTGCTGGACAGCTTGGCGGTGATTGCACCCTTGCAAAAGCAGTTGGCCGTGTTGGCAGAGCAGGGCGTGGTGGGTGACAAACCCCGCTTGCTCGATGTCGGATCAGGTGCTGGTTTGCCCGGCATCGTGATCGCCATTTGCTGCCCGCACATCACGGTGCACTGTGTGGACACGGTGGCCAAGAAGGCTGCCTTTATCCAGCAGGTAGCGGCGACCCTGAGGTTGCCGAATCTGCGGGGCATCCATGCGCGGGTGGAAAGTTTGACGGAGCCGTACGACGTGGTGAGTTCCCGGGCTTTTGCATCGCTGGTGGATTTCACCACCTGGTCTGAAAAAGCCTTGGCGGGGCAGGGGGTGTGGATGGGCATGAAGGGTAAACATCCGGCAGAGGAGATGGCTGCATTGCCTGGTTTGGTGGAGGTGTTTCACGTGGAACAACTGGTGGTACCGGGGTTGGATGCGGAGCGGTGCATTATTTGGATGCGGAAGAGGGCGGCGGCTTAACCCCTCGCCTTCAGCTTTGGTGTGGGGCCGGGTTGGGTAACGCGATTTGCTTCGTGTCCCCCGCCCGCTACGCGGGCTCCTCCTTGACCTACGCAAAACGTGTTACCCAACCCAGCCTGCGCGAGGTGTTTCGTTTGCCAGCAGTGGAAAACCCATTCGCTGTTCGTAGCTGTGTGGCAGGGGCACGCCCCAAAGTGAGGTCAAGGAGGAGGGCCGAAGGCCCGGGGGACACGAACGGCGGGGCGTGCCCCTGCCACGCAGCGAGCCCAGCCAAAACCGCTGCCAGGGAATCCCAAAAGTTTCACGTGAAACAACACCCTCACATCTCTTACGCAGGGCACAGGCAACAAGCCACACCGAAGCCCAAAGTTTCCAACGTAAACTCACCCCCTTCCCCTGAAAGAAAATCCCCATGCTCGGCGTCACCGATTACGGCACTTTTGTCATCACCATCATCGTGTTCCTGGCCATTCCCGGCCCGGGCAATCTGGCGTTGGTGACGTCCACTAGCAAGGGCGGCATTGCGGGCGGGCTGGCTGCCACGCTGGGGGTGATCCTGGGTGACCAGGTGCTCATGTGGTCCGCTGTGGCCGGCGTGGCTGCACTGCTGGCCGCCTACCCCGACGCCTTTCATGCCGTGCAGTGGTTGGGCGCTGCGTACCTGGCCTGGCTGGGCCTCAAGATGCTGACCGCCAAACCCGGCGCTGCACCCGTGCTCAACATCAAGGCCGGCCACTACCTGCGCCAGGCATTGCTCATCACCTTGCTCAACCCCAAGGCCATCTTGTTCTACATGGCCTTCTTCCCGCTGTTTGTGGACCGCGCCACCCAGCAAGGTCTGGTGACCTACGCCTTCATGGCTGCCACCATCGCCTTCCTCACCTTCCTCTACGGTCTGGGCGCTACATTGCTCACGCACTTCCTGGCCGAGCGCATGCGCGCCAATCCCAAGATCGGCCGTGTGCTTGAAAAGGTGGCCGGTCTCTTCCTCATCGGCTTTGGCATCAAGCTGGCCATTTCCAAATAAGACGGCAAAGGTAATTCCAGATGGCCAAGATTTTTTGTGTTGCCAACCAAAAGGGTGGCGTGGGCAAGACCACCACCACCGTCAACCTGGCGGCTGGCCTGGCCAAGGTGGGCCAGCGCGTGCTGATGATTGACCTGGACCCGCAGGGCAACGCCACCATGGGTTCCGGGGTGGACAAGCGCAAGCTGGAGCTCACCATTTACGACGTGCTGCTCGAATCGGCCTCGGTGGCCGAGGCGCGGGCCAAAAGCGACAAACTGATCGAAGGTGGCTGCAGCTACGACATTCTGGGCGCTAACCGCGAGCTGGCCGGTGCCGAGGTGGAAATGGTGGAACTGGAGCGCCGCGAAAAACGCCTCAAGCTGGCGCTGGCCGCGGTGGACGCCGAGTACGACTTTGTGCTGATCGATTGCCCGCCAAGCCTGAGCATGCTGACGCTGAACGGCCTGTGCTGCGCACACGGCGTGATCGTGCCCATGCAGTGTGAGTACTTTGCGCTGGAAGGCCTGACCGATCTGGTCAACACCATCAAGCAGGTCAAGGCCAACCTCAACGACGACCTGCAGATCATCGGCCTGCTGCGTGTGATGTTCGACCCGCGCATCACGCTGCAGCAACAGGTCAGCGAACAGCTCAAGGCCCACTTTGGCGACAAGGTGTTCAACACCGTGATCCCGCGCAACGTGCGCCTGGCCGAAGCCCCCAGCTACGGCGTGCCCGGCGTGGTGTTCGATCCCCAATCCAAGGGTGCGCAGGCCTTTGTGACCTTTGCGCAAGAGATGGTCGATCGCATCAAGGTGATGTGACGCATTTTTAAAGCCAAATTGGCCTATAGCCCTCGTATTTATTGCGCAAACAGCTCCTGAATCCATAGCAAACCAACATGGCCACCGCTTCGCCCACTGTCCTCATCCTGCCCGGCTGGCAAAACTCCGGCGCCGCCCACTGGCAAAGCCGCTGGGAGGCGCTGCACGGCTACACGCGTGTGCAGCAGCACGACTGGATGCAGCCGCTGCGCGGTGACTGGATGATGCAACTGGAAGAAGCCGTGCTGGCCGCGCCCACGCCCGTGGTGCTGGTGGCGCACAGCCTGGGCTGCATGCTCACCGCCGCCTGGGCCCAGCATTCGCAAAACACACACAAGGTGCAGGTCGCGTTTCTGGTGGCGCCTGGCGACCCTGAGCGCGAGGAACTGCGCGCCGCGCTCAAGAGCTGGTGGCCGGTGGTGATGGACCGACTGCCCTTTGCCGCCGAGCTGCTGGGCAGCCAGAACGACCCGTATTGCACTTTCGCCCGCGCGCAGCAATTTGCCAGCGCCTGGGGCGCAGACTTTGTGGACTACGGCGCGGCCGGCCACATCAACGCCGACACCGGCCTGGGCGATTGGGCCGATGGCCACGCCCGGCTGCAAGCCCTTATCGCGCGCACCGCCTAGAGGCGGGCGCACCCAATTTCAAAGAAAGAGAAGAACATGGTCACGAAGAAACCCAAAGGTTTGGGAATGGGGTTGGAAGCCTTGTTGGGCCCCAAGGTCAAAGACATGCCCGCAGCAGACGCCCAACCGGCCAACCCCGGTACCCCCAGCACGTTGATGCTGAGCGACATGGTGGCCGGCGTCTACCAGCCGCGCACCCGCATGGACGAGGGCGCCCTGTATGAGCTGGCCGAGAGCATCAAGGCGCAGGGCATCATGCAGCCCATCCTCGTGCGCCAGCTCGACGAGGCGGACGCGGCAAAGCATATCGGTGACGGCCGCAAGCGCGCCATCTATGAAATCATTGCCGGCGAACGGCGCTTCCGCGCGGCCAAGCTGGCTGGCCTGGACAGTGTGCCGGTGCTGGTGCGCGACGTGCCCAACGAGGCCGCCGCGGCTATGGCGCTGATCGAGAATATCCAGCGCGAAGACCTGAACCCGTTGGAAGAGGCGCAGGGCCTGCAGCGCCTGATCAAGGAGTTTGGCCTGACGCACGAAACCGCGGCGCAGGCCGTGGGCCGTTCGCGCAGTGCCGCCAGCAACCTGCTGCGCCTCTTGAACCTGGCTGACCCGGTGCAGACCATGCTGATGGCCGGTGACCTGGACATGGGCCACGCGCGCGCACTCTTGGCGCTGGACCGCGCCACGCAGATCACCGCGGCCAACCAGATTGCCACCAAAAAAATGTCGGTGCGCGAGGCCGAGAGCCTGGTCAAGAAACTCAGCGCCGAGTTCTCGCTGACGCCGCAAAAGCCGACCAAGGAAAAGTCGCGCGACTTGAAGCGTGTGGAAGAAGAACTGTCCGACCTGCTGATGGCGCAGGTGGAGGTGCTGGTGAAAAAACGCGTCAAGCGCCATGGCCGTATCGAGGAGATGGGCGAGGTGGTGATCCAGTTCGGCTCGATGGACGAGCTCAATGGCCTGATTGAACGACTGGCCCCCGGCGGCAACCGTTAATTGCTATTAAAACAGTAGCTGTTCGCGCATATTCCATAAGGGCTGGAGGCCTGTTTGACCCCTAAACCCTGGCAGCGCCTGAACCCGGCCACCTGGCTCTGGCCGCTGCCCGCCATCGTCGCCTGGGTGCTGTGCTGGACGCTGTTTCGCACCGTGTGGGAGCAGGGCCTGGCGCTGCCCTGGTCGCTGGCCCTGGCCAGTGCGCTGGGCGTGGTGCTGAGCCTGTGGGGCGTCAGCTGGTGGCGCCGCACGCTGATTGCGGTGGGGTTTCCCGTGTCCTTGGCGCTCACCCTGGGGCTGCTGGGGGGCAGCGCAGTGCCGGCCTGGGCTTGGCTGCTGCCGCTGGGTTTGTTGCTGCTGGTCTACCCCGTGAACGCTTGGCGCGATGCGCCGCTGTTTCCCACTCCCCTGAACGCACTGACCGAACTGCCCACCCTCGCGCCACTGCCCGCCGGTGCGCACGTGCTGGACGCGGGCTGCGGCCTGGGCCACGGCCTGCAGGCCTTGCGCCTGGCCTACCCGCAGGCCCAGCTGCACGGCATTGAATGGAGCTGGCCGCTGCGCGCCTTGTGCGCCCTGCGCTGCCCTTGGGCGCGTGTGCGCCAAGGCGATATCTGGCGGGCCGACTGGTCGGCCTACGACATGGTCTACCTGTTTCAGCGGCCCGAGAGCATGGCGCGCGCGACCGCCAAGGCGCATGCCGAGCTGCGCCCCGGGGCCTGGTTGGTCAGTTTGGACTTTGAAGCAACACCGCACATTTGTACCGCCAGCTTGCGCACACCCGGTGGCAAAATGGTGTGGCTGTACCAGGCACCCCTGTCTGTGCCTGCAGGAGAAAACCCATGACATCCGATACCACCCCATCCACCGTGGCCACAACCTTGGACCCCGCGGATGCCTTGCGGGCCACCCAGGTGGTGGTATTTGCGCTGGCCACCCTGTCCGAGCTGCGTGACTCGGACACCGAAAGCCACATGCTGCGCGTGCAACGGTATGTGCGTGCCCTGTGCGCCCAGCTCCAAACGCAGCCCGCCCATGCCGAGGTGCTGACCCCCACCTATGTGGAAATGCTGCTCACCAGCGTGCCGATCTACGACATGGGTACCGTGGGCATTCCCGACCGCATCCTGCTCAAACCCGGCCGCCTGACGCCCGATGAGGTGGCCATCATGCGCACCCACACCACGTTAGGCCACGATGCCCTGGCGCGTGCCGAAAAAACACTGGGCCACGTCTCGCCGCTGCTCACCCTCGCCAAGGAAATCACCCTGTGCCACCAGGAAAAGTGGGATGGCTCCGGCTACCCGAAAGGCCTGTGGGGGGCGCAGATTCCGCTGTCGGCCCGTATCGTGGCGCTGGCTGATGTGTACGACGCGCTGATCAGCAACAAGGTCTACAAGGACGGTGTGTCGCACGAGCGGGCGGTCGAGATCCTCACCGACGGGCGGGGCGCCCATTTCGACCCCGATGTGGTCGACGCCTTCCTGCAGATCCACGAAGACTTCCGCACCATTGCCCAACGCCATGCCGACACCGACGCCGACATGCAGCAGAAGATCGAGTACATGGCCAATGCCATTGCCGAAGTGGCGGTGTTGTAAGAAGAGCCCCCACGCCCCGCCGCTGCGCGGGTCGCTGTCCGGCGGCGAAATCTACGTACCGCGCTGCTTGAGGTGCCGCTCCAGGCGGCGCAGCAGCAGCGACAGCGTGATGGTCAGCATCAGGTAGAGCACGGCCACCACGTTGTAGGTCTCCACCGTCAAGAAGGAGCTGGACGCATACAGCTTGCCCAGCTGCGTGATGTCGTTCACGCCCAGCACCGAGACCAGTGACGAGTCTTTCACCATGGCGATGAAGTCATTGCCCAGCACCGGCAGCACACGGCGCACGGCCTGCGGCCACACCACCAGCCGGAAGGTCAGCCAGCGGCCCAGGCCCAGCGCCTGGGCGGCCTCGATCTGTGCCCGCTCCACACTCTGCAGCCCGGCGCGGAACACCTCGGCCAGAAAGGCGCTGTAGGCCAGCGCCAGTGCCACGATGCCGCGCACGGTGTTGGAGACATCGCGCACCTGGATATCGGGCAGCCAGCCCGCGGCAATCGTGGCTTCAAATGCCCACTGGTACAGGGTGACCAGCGCGGGTGCGCCTACAAAGGTGACGTAGAGCAGGATGACCAGCGCGGGCAGACCGCGTACCACCTCGATGTAGAAGCGCGCGCTTTGGCGCAGCCACAGCCACGGTGCGCGGCTGGCCAGCGCCAGCAGCAGGCCGATGCTGGCCGCCAGCGCGAAGCTGATCACGGCCACGTAAATGGTGGTCCACAGCCCCTCGGCCAGGGTCTGGAAGATGAAGGCGTAGCGCCCGTCGGCCACCGCCAGCGCCACAAACGCGGCGCTGATCAGCAGCAGGGCGATCAACCAGTAGGGGCGCTCGGACGATTCCGAATCAACCAGGATTTGCACGGGGCGCAGCCAGTGCGGGTTATTGGTTCAGCTTGTAGTCCACAAACCATTTCTGGTCGAAGGTCTTGAGCGTGCCATCCGCCTTCATTTGCTGGAGCGCCGCGTTGATGGGCTTCACCAGGTCCGAGCCCTTCTTGGTGATGAAGCCGAACTCCTCGCGCCCCATGGGTTTTCCCACTACCTTGTAGACGCCAGGAAACGCTTTCACATAGCCCTGGGACGACACGCCATCGCTCAGCACCGTGTCCACGTCGCCGGCCTTCAGGGCTTGCATGGACAGGCCAAAGGTTTCGTACAGCTTGATGCGCGGGTTCTTCTCATTGCCGTCCAGCACTTCGTAGACCGCGGTGTAGAAGTTGGTGGTGCCGTTTTGGGCACCCACCAGCAGCTTGGGGTTGGCCTTGAAGCCCTTGGCATCGGCAAAGCGCTTCTCGTTGGCGCGCACCATCATGAACTGCTCGGACACCATGTAGGCGTTGGAAAAGTCGACCTGCTTCTTGCGGTCATCCTTGATGGTGATGCCGTCCATGCCGACGTCAAACTGGCCCTTGCGCACGGCCTCGATCATGGTGTCCCAGCTGGTGAGCTTCCAGTCCACCTTGGCGTTGAGGCGCTTGGCAATCTCGTTGAACACGTCGTACTCCCAGCCCACGCTCTGGCCGGTCTTGGGGTCTTTGAAGTTCAGCGGCGGGTAGGCGTTTTCGGTCACGGCCACGATAGTGCGGCCCTTGAGGTCGGGCAGGGCTTGGGCGCTGGCGTGTGTGGACCAGGCGCCCAGGGCGGCAAGCAGGCTGGCGGCAAGGGTGAGGCGGCGTGAAGGCGTCAAGGAAAGCTCCAAATCAACAATTTTATAAAGAAAAGGTGGCTGTAGCGCGCATGGAATATGCGCGACTAGCTACTAAAGTTATAGCGAAAAAATCTTGCCCGGGTTCAGGATGTTGTGCGGGTCCAGCGCGCGCTTGATGGTGCGCATCATGTCCACCGCGCCGCTGCCGGTTTCTTCCAGCAGAAAGCCCTGTTTGTGCAGGCCCACGCCATGCTCGCCGGTGCAGGTGCCGCCCAGCTTGAGCGCGCGGGCCACCAGCTGGTGGTTGAGCTGCTCGGCCAGTGCGCGTTCTTCGGGCTTGGCAGGGTCAATCAAATAGCCCATGTGGAAGTTGCCATCGCCCACATGGCCGACCATGAAGTAGGGCAGACCGGCCTCCCGGGCCTCGGTCACGCTGTCGAGCAGGGCGTCCGCCAGGTGCGAGATGGGCACACAGGTGTCAGTGGTGATGGCCTTGCAGCCGGGGCGCGATTGCACCCCCGCAAAGTAGGCGTTGTGCCGCGCCGTCCAGAGGCGGGTGCGCTCTTCGGGGGTCTCGGCCCAGGCAAAGGCTGCGGCACCGTGCTCGTTGGCAATGTCTTGCACCAGTGCCACCTGTTCTTTCACGCCATCGGGCGAACCGTGGAACTCCAGCAGCAGCATGGCGCTTTCGGGCAGGCTCAGCTTGGAGTGTGCGTTGACCATGCGGATGGTGTTTTCGTCCAGCAACTCACAGCGCGCAATCGGCACGCCCATCTGGATGATCTGGATGGTGGTGTTGACCGCATCGGCCAGCGTGGGGAACGAGCAGGTGGCCGCCATCACTGCCTCGGGCAAGGGGTAGAGCTTGACGGTGATTTCGGTCATCACGCCCAGCGTGCCTTCGCTGCCCACCATCAGGCGGGTGAGGTCGTAACCGGCGCTGCTTTTCTTGGCGCGGGTGCCGGTGCGGATGACCTCACCGCTGGCCGTCACCACTTCGAGCGCCAGCACGTTCTCGCGCATGGTGCCGTAGCGCACGGCGTTGGTGCCGCTGGCGCGGGTGGCGCTCATGCCGCCAATCGTCGCGTCGGCGCCGGGGTCGATGGGGAAGAACAGGCCGGTGGACTTGATCTCCTCGTTGAGCTGTTTGCGCGTCACACCGGGTTGCACCGTCACCGTCAGGTCTTCGGCGTTGATGGACAGCACGGCGTTCATGCGGCTCACGTCCAGGCTGATGCCGCCTTGCACCGCCAGCAAATGCCCTTCCAGTGACGAGCCCACGCCAAACGGGATGACGGGCACCAGGTACTGCGCAGCCAGCGTCACCGCGTCGCTCACATCCTGCGTGTTCTGCGCAAACACCACGGCGGCCGGTGGGGGGATGTCAAAGGCCGACTCGTCACGGCCATGTTGCTCGCGCACCACCAGCGCGGTGGAGAGTTGTTCGCCAAAGCGGGTCTTGAGCGCGTCCAGCAGGGCCTGGGGCACGTCGCGGGCTTGCACCTGGGGCAGCAGGTGGTTCAAAGAGGTGGGGGCGTTCATGGGGTGTCTCCAATGCGGGAATAATCCCATTTTCATCCAAGGACACCGCCATGGGAAACCGCCTCACCCAAATCGCCACCCGCACCGGAGACAACGGCACCACCGGCCTGGGCGACAACACCCGTGTCAGCAAGAACAGCCTGCGGGTGCATGCCATGGGCGATGTGGACGAGCTCAACAGCCACATTGGTGTGTTGCTGTGTGAGGACATGCCGGACGCCGTGCGCAGCGTGTTGGTGGAGGTGCAGCACCAGCTGTTCAACCTGGGGGGCGAGCTGTCCATTCCCGGCTTTGAGCTGCTCAAGAATGAGGCCGTGCTGGCGCTGGACGAGGCCCTGGCACAGCACAACGAGGCCTTGCCACGCTTGCAGGAATTCATCCTGCCCGCAGGCACCCGTGCTGCCGCGCAGGCCCATGTGTGCCGCACGGTGGCGCGCCGTGCGGAGCGCACCGTGGTGGCACTGGGCACCGCAGAGGTGTTGAAAGAGACACCGCGCCAGTACCTCAACCGTCTCTCGGACCTGATGTTTGTGTTCTCTCGCGTGCTCAACCGCTACCGCACCGATGGCACGGTGGGGGACGATGTGTACTGGAAGAGCGAGCGCCTGGCCCAAAACCAGGGTTGACTTGCTATCGAATTAGTAGCTGCTTGCGCAGTATCTACGGGCGCCAGGGCCTTGTTTTGTCATTAATTACGGGCCAGGCGCTGGTGCGCGGGTTGTAAAAACCGCACTCCTGGTAGGCGCGGCGCACCGCGCCCGTGCTGACCAGCGCAGCCAGCGCCGGAAACACCTGCGCCGCCACGGCCTGGCCTGCAGGGGTGGTGGCCGCGGCCAGATGGCGTGCTCCCACCAGCGCCAAGGCGCGGCCACGCAAGGGGACGAGGTGTTGGCCTTCGGCATCCAGGGCCAGGTCGGGCGTAGCCGGAAACGGGGCCAGCAACACGTCGGCCCGGCCTCGCGCCACTGCCAGCACCATCTGGCGCCAGGTTTTCACATCCATCAGCGAACGCATGCCTAGCGCCTGCAGGGTGCGCCAGTCCGCGCTCCAGTCGCTGTTGGACACGGCCCGCAGGGCCTGCAGCGCGCCCAGGCTGTGTGCCTGCTGGGCCACGCGGTTGTCGGGGGCGGTGTACAGGCCCACCACAAAGTCACCCTCGGCCACCAGCGCGGGTGAGGGCAGGGCATGGGGCCCCAGGGCCTGAAGGTCGGTGCTCCACACCGTGGTGCCCAGTACGTCCACACGGCCCGCACGCAGTTCCAGCATGGCGCGCTGGTAGCTGTCGATGCGTACCAGCTGCACCGTGGTGCCAGGCAGGGTGCGGGCTACCTCGCGCAGCAGCAAGGCCAGCTCAGCTACATCACGCCGTGCATGGGGGCCGCCAAAACTCCGCAGGGCTCGCACGTCGCGCCGGCCCAGGAACAGGGCGTAGTCATAGGCCACGTCGTCTGGCACCGCAACCCGCAACAGGCTGTGCGCCTGCGCGCGTGCGCCCAAGGCTGCGCATCCGGCCGCGGCCAGCAGGGTGCGGCGCTTGAGCCGGGGAAGGGACTGGAAGTGAGACACCGGAATTTGGGGGAGCGTGCCCAGTATCACCGTTCTAACGTGGCGAAAGTATGGCCATGGTGATGCGCGACACGCAACTCAGTTCACCGGCGTCGTTGCGCAGGTCAATCTGCCACACATGGGTGCTGCGGCCCAGGTGCACCGGGCGCGCCACACCAGTCACCCAGCCGCTTTTTACGCCTTTGAGGTGGTTGGCATTGATGTCCAGGCCCACGGCGCTGTAGCCCTCGGGGATGGCAAAGCCGGCCCCGCAGGAGCCCAGGGTCTCGGCCAGTACCACCGATACCCCACCGTGCAGCAGCCCAAAAGGCTGGTGGGTGCGGTGGTCGACCGGCACCCGGGCGCTCAAGAAGTCGTCGCCCACCTCCAGGAATTCAATGCCCAAGTGTGCGACCGCCGTGTTCTGGCTGATGCGTGTCAGGATTTCGGTGGAGATGGGTTGTTGCCAAATGCGCATGACGGGCTGCCTGTGGGGAGTGAAAAACCGTTGCACTATAAACACCACCCGGCAAGCCTGCAGTCACGCCGGCAACGGCAGACGGTCAGTGGTGGTGACGGTGGTGGGCGTCGGGGTAATGGGCGTGGTCGTGTTCCAGCGGTGCATGCTGGTGGCGATGGCTGTGTTTCTCGCCGGGCTTGGGCAACGCACCCTCCCACCCCGCATGGTCATGCTGGTGGTGCAAGTCGTGGCGATGGGCATGTGCGTGCTCCAGGGCCTCGTGCCGGTGGGGGTGCTGGTGCCGCTCCGTCAGGTGCAGCCACACGCCCAGGGCCATCAGCCCGCCCGCGACGACCAGTGGCCAGGTGATGGCATCCCCCAGCAGCCATGCCAGCACGGTGCCGAAGAACGGCGCCACCGAAAAATAGGCGCCGGTGCGTGCCGTGCCCAAATGCCGCAGGCCCACCACAAACAAGGCCAGGCTGACCCCGTAGGCCAGAAAACCAACGACCATGGCCCCCGCCAGAGGTGCCAGCGCAGGAAGTCGTTCTCCCAGCGCCCAGGCCAGGCCGAGGTTCACACTGCCCGCCACCAGTCCCTTGACGGAGGCAATCCAGGCTGCATCGGTTAGCGATACCTTGCGCGTCAGGTTGTTGTCGATACCCCATGCCAGGCAGGCCGCCAGTACCGACAGCGCGGGCCAAATGCCAGCAAAGTGCGCATCCCCGGGCCAGCTCAACACCAGAGCGCCCGCGACGATGGTCAGCATGCCCAGCGCAATGCGCCGGTCAAAGTTTTCCTTGAAGGCCACCCAGGCCAAGACGGCAGTGAACATGCTTTCTGCATTGAGCAACAGCGATGCACCAGAGGCTGGCATGCCACTCAGTCCCAGCATCAGCAGCACCGGCCCGGCCACGCCGCCAGCGCCGATGGCACCTAGCAGCCAGGGCCATTCGCCGCGCGGCAGGTGGACCGCAGGGGCCCGCGTGATGCGCCGGTACAGACCCAGGCCCAGACCTGCACCCAGGTACAACAGTGCCGCCAACATCCAGGGAGCAATGTCGCTCAGGAGCAATTTGGCCAGCGGGGTTCCGGCCCCGAACAGCAGCGCAGCGACCAATGCGGCCCCTATCCCGATATGGCGCAGTCCATGGTGCAGTGTCATGGTTCTGATTGTGCGTCGTCTTGGGCCCATGGAGTGGTGGCGGAACGGGAAAAGGGGAGTGCAAGCACTTGACCCAACGCGTCGCTTTGCGGGTAATGCTCGGGCGCGGCGACTCCCAGGGTAGCGGGCAGGCGCTTGGGGTCGTAGAAAAAGGTGCCAAACACCAAATCCCAAAACGGCGTCAATACCCCGAAATTTTTGGCCTCTCTCAGATCGGCGCTGTGGTGAAAGCGGTGCAACTCGGTGCCCACCAGCAGGTAGTTGAAGGGGCCTGCCTTGATGTCCACATTGAAATGCGACACCAGTCCCTGCAAGCCCATCAAGGCGTTGTACAAAAAAATGGATTCGGAACGTGCACCCAGTACCACCAGCGGCAGGTTCACCATGGCCAGTGCGCGCAACAAGTCCAAGGGGTGGCCCACGGGGTGCATCAGCAGATACACCTTGTCCGGCAAATGGTGCGCCAGGTGCACCTTCCACAGCCATGCGCCCATGCGGCCGGTACCTTCGTGGCTCCATCGGTGGTACCAGTACTGGACGAACTCGAACACCAGGACCACTGCAACAAACTCCAGCCAGAACGACGTGTTGGTCACAATGCCTGTGTTCAGGCGGCTCCAGTCCAGTGCCAACCAGCCCACCCCGAGCTTCAGCGCGCCGGTGGCTACCCCATTCACTGCCATGTATTTCAGGTCCCGCTTGAAGCTTGGCCAGTTCATTTTCCATTCCGGCTTGGCGGGGTAGCCAAACTCCACCGCTAGAAGCACGACCAACCGCGCACCGGCCATGCCGGCGAACACCGTGGCCAGGTCCCAGCCATGGCGTAGCGACGCGTAAAAAAGCGCAAGCGTTGCACCCAGTAGCAAGGGGTAAAACAGGTGGCTAACCAAGAGCGGTGTGCTGCTTTTGGTGCGGCTGCGGTGGGGAAAGGGCGGGGAGTTGAAATGAGACATGCGAAACCTTCGATGAGCAAGCCAACGGATACCGCGTGCCAACGGCAACGCGAGGACCGCTATCATTGATTTGCCCTTCACCCCGGCCCAAGCGCGTGGGTAGGCATGTCGTCTGGTTCCAGACAGTTCTCGACTTTGTGTTCAGAAGGTATGGCCCATGAAATCAACGACAAAACCACTCCCTACCGCAGACCGCCGGGTACTGCGCACCCGTGAAGCTTTGCGTGTTGCAATGATGCGTTTGATGGTGGCGCGGGGTTGGGATGCCATCGATGTTCAGGCCTTGTGCGAGCAGGCGAATGTGGGGCGTTCCACCTTCTACCTGCACTTTGCGAACAAGGAAGAGCTGCTGAATGCAAGTTTTTCAGATCTTCGTGATGGGCTGCTGGCACACACACCGGCAACGTCTGCCATACCCAACCAATTGGCGTTTGTTGGTGGCCTGATTGCGCACGTGCATGAAGCCCAAGATGTATTTCGCGCTTTGTTGGGGCGGCGCTCAGGGCAGTATGTGCAAAACCGGTTCAGGGAACTGTTGGTCGAAATGGTGCATGCAGAGTTGCCCGTGGTGAAGTCGCGGGCGTGGATGAGCCAGGCGCAGGCACATTACTTGGGGGGTGCCCTGTTTGAAGTATTGGCATGGTGGCTGGGGGGCAACCGGCCACACAAGCCCGCCGAGATCGAAGCCCTGTTTCGAGCCTGGAGCCAGCCCGCGCTACAGCCATTGCCCTATCCAGGCCACAACGGGCCCCTTGGTATCTAGCGCCGGAACTTGCCCGAGGCCGAGATGATGGACAGGTCAGCGAAGTCCAGGCCGGTGTGGTCGGTGGCGCTGAAGTTCAAGGTGAGTCCGCCCAGGTCGAACTTGCCCAAGTTCTCTAGCGCGGCTTGCAGTTTTTCGCGCGTGGGTTTGGGGCCTGCGCGGCGCAGCGCCTCCACCAACACCTTGGCCGATGCAAATCCCTCCAGCATGGCAGGACTGACTTCCAGAATGTCACGCGATTTGGCCAGGGTGGCTGCTTCTTGCACCAGGGCATAGTTCTGCGACTGCGGCAGCACCTGGCTCACGATGACGCCCCGCGCATCGTCGCCCAGCAGTTTGACGAAGCCACTCGAAGCGTTGTTGGACAGGGTGACGAACTGTGCGCCGCTGCCCGCTGCTTTGAGGGCCCGGATGGCTTCCACCACCGCCGTACCCGAACCAATCACCATCACGGCTTGGGGGCTCAGTTTGGCCATGGCCGGAGCCGTCTGCGAGAAGTCCGGTTTGCTGCGGTCAAACTTGGAAATGGCAATCGCAGTCAGCTTGGCTGCGGCCAAGCCTTTTTGCGTACCTTCCAAGCCATCAGCGCCAAAGCTGTCGTCCACGTGCACCACACCAATGCGGGTGACACCGGTGGCTGCCAGGTGGGTGATGGCGCGCTCGGCTTCGCGCTGGTAAGTTGCGCGCACATTGAACACGTGTTTTTTCAGGGGCTGGTGCAGCACCGTGGCGCCGGTGGAGGGCCCCACCAAGGGCACGCCGTGTTGGTCCAGGATGGGAATGATGCCTTCGGTGTGTGGCGTGCCACGGGTCATGAACAGGGCCAACACGCCGCGCTGTTCGATCAGTTCACGCGCATTGGCTGCCGCCAGCTTGGTATCGAACTTGTCATCCAGGGTGATCAGTTCAATCTTTTCGCCGTTCACCCCCCCTTTGGCATTGGTTGCGTCCAGGTAGAGCTGGGCGCCCAGGCTGCTTTCCTTGACGGTCGCCGCCACCGCACCTGTGACCCCCGTGGTCTGCCCGATTTTGAGTTGCGCAAAGGCCGTGGTACCGACACTGGCAATACAAAGTCCAAGCAGGGCAGAACGCAAGGAAATCATGGAGGCTCCTTTGTTGTATTGGGCGGATTACATCATGCCTAGATGTCGTGACAACACTTTCAATCCTCCACAAACGCCTCTTCACGCTTGGCCTTGATAGAAGGCATGAGGACCACGACCAACAGCAGCACGGCCGCCGCCAGCAAGCCCGCGGAGAGCGGACGGGTGATGAACACACTCCAGTCC